>VFQQ010000942.1_pt1 | contig 46996 bp, 35 predicted proteins | sample 3512341 | NCBI WGS metagenome assembly VFQQ01 (sample SAMN10412373, study PRJNA504923) | tailings metagenome | isolation source: Relicate 2 Philex TSF1 revegetated site | place: Philippines: Tuba, Benguet | collected 2017-08-29 | reverse complement strand
CAAAAATAGAACTTATATTTCTAAATACCAAATATTTGTGTGTGACAAAGTAGAACTACATAGGGCTTGCTTTTAAATTCAGATTTGCATTAGATTCGAGGAAAAGTCTCGTCGATAGTACTTTAGTACAACCGTTCAGGCTTTTATGAAGAAGATGATGTAGCGCTGAATTAGCGAAAACATAAAACGAATGCAAAGTAAAAATAGCTTAAGTCCATAAATTTGTTTATTTACCTTGCAGAAGAGGTGTTTTTACAATTGGTTAAATAACATATTATTAATAATTTGAGCGTTAATCAGCTAGCCCTACATAACACCAACTTGCCAGCCCTTACTTATTTTATGCTTTGGTTTTTCGTTAAATAGCAAGTTAATTATAATGGTGCTTCCCAAGCCAATACCTATGGTAATACCAAAATTCTGCAAGGTTGTGTTTTTATCTCGTTGAATATAATTCTGTAATACAAAAAAGCTGCCATAAATAGCACCGGCTTGCGCTGTAGATTTTAATAAATTTCTGCCCAAACTTATTTTTCTAAACGCAACAATATCACGTAACAAAATTTCAGTATAAAATTTTGGTTTATCATTAATAGCGTTAGCCGTGGTTGGTTCAAACATTAACCCTAAAATTATGCTTGAATCTGTAATTGCTGATAAAGTGTTTTTGGTAAATTGTATCTGGTTTAGGTAGCCTTTATAATACACACTTATGGTACTGCCCGGTTGTGCAGTTATGGTTTTTCCTGTTTTAATGTTAGTAAAAACCAATGCATGCTGCGCAATAGATTGTAAGCTGCACAACTTCATTAGCAGTGTAAAGATTAATGTTTTTTTATTTAAAAAGTACATGGTTTCCAATGGCGCAATGTAAGCATTTTTTTGTTGTACAATACGTTTTGTTAAGTGTAAGCAATGCTTGACTTTGTGCGGCGTTGGAAGCAGTAAGTCCAAGATTTTTATAAGCAGTAATAATGCTATTGTTTTCGGCCGGAATTTGTTCAATCCAGTTTAAAGCGCGGTTAACCAAATCGGGTTTATTTTTGTGTTTGCCATAAGTAAACATTATAGGTATAACTACATTTATAATAATGCTATTGGTAAATGTTTTACCCGAGTTAATTCCGGTAACATCTGTATTGCTGCTTTTAGGTACTAATAAGCGGTATGGAAAAACCTGTGGCGTTTTTATTTGAAACAATTTATATACATCGGTTACGGTTTTACAATCGAAAACCTTGCTAAGCAAATGTGTAGATTGATTTATGAGTATAGCCATTTGCAGCAGTCTAACCGTAGGAAAATTTGCCGGTCTTGTTTTTGCAAACCGCCACTCGCCGGCATGCATATTAATTAAATTGTATTTATGTTTTAGAAATGCAAATTCTTTTTGCAAACTGTAATGGTAATTGCCACTGGGTTTAGCCTCTAAAAATCCGGCAACACCCAAAAACAAACATTGCAGTTGCATAAGTTGTTGTTTGTGCTTTGCCAGTACCTCTAATGGCAATAAAGTTGCCAAACGTGCAAACGCATGTTCGTTAATTTTTTGTCCAAAATACCTTGCCAATAGTTGGTAAAACGTATCTTCCCAGTGGTTGTTATTTTTTTCAAGTAATTCGTAAATGGCAGTAGTTTTATGCTCTAGTCGCTCAATTAGTAATCTGTTTAGAAATAAATTTATTTTAATCTCATCGGGTAATTCAAAAATCGGTTCGCAAGAAATGGCGTGTTTAACTTCAAATAAGGCATTATACCTGCTTAAAGTATGCAGAGGCAGCCAGTTTTTTAATTCTAAAGTTGGAATATCGTTTCCAAATTCATCTTGTATGGGTTTATCATAAACATAAACCACATGTAAAATTACATTTTTATAGGCAGGGTCTTTATGGTGGTTATGGCTGAACCAACTACTGCTTTGAATATGTACTTCGATATTGCCGGCCCATGTAGTTTGATCGATTTTAACTTTAGCATTTAAAAAATCCGGACCGGCATGATGGTTTAATTGACCGGTTTGTAAAATGGTTAAAGGCTTGCCGCAAACGGTAACCAAGTTTTTATTAAGTAGTATTTTATGCTGCCAAATATGCTGCAACAATGCTTCGTTCATAGGCTTTAAAATTTTGGGGTTAGCAAATGTAAGAAGAATTTATGTTTTTAAAAATAGACTTTTGTTTATTGCAAAATCATACAGGTTTAAACGGAATTAATCATTTAAAATCATTAACAAATACGAATTAATAATTTCATAAAGATAAACCGGATTTTGCATTCGAAAATGCTGAATCCGGGATAAATTATTAAAAAGGAAAATGTTTCAAAAAGTTGAAATGGTATTTTAAGTGCTACCAGGGTAATTATTTTAAAGTAAAGCGACAACCAATATAAAATTCTCTGCCGCGTGTTGGGCCCCAAACAGACGATGTGTCGAAAAAACGACTAAAAGGATTTTGCCAGCTAATAATTGGCTGCATTTGTCTAAAATCGAATATGTTTTCGCAGCCTGTATATACTTCAAATTTTGAAAAATTGTAGGTAAACTGTGCATTAACAATGGTATAAGGTTTAGAAAAATCGGGCATTCTAAATGGTTCAGGATTCAAACTGGTATTTGGTAAGCGTTGTATTCCATACCAATGCATATTAACATCAAAATGAAATTTTTCAGTAATAGGTTTATAACTAAAAGCAGTTAAAACTTTATGCATTGGATTAAAAGGCAGTAGCTGTTGTTGCTCTGCAATTTGTCTGTATACGTGCAGGTAATTGTAGCCATTTTTAATTTCAAAACGAGATGCTATTTTTAAACTCAACTCTACTTGAAATCCATTACTTATACTTAGTCCGTTAAAATTTTTAATAATTGCTTTAGTAGGATCACTATCATAATCAGGAAATATTTGATTTTGAAAGCGAGTTTGATAAAAATCCGCGCTGAGGTAGCCCGAAATAAAGCTTTTTTTGGTATTAAATTTCTGGGTTAAATTTATGCCAAAGTTTGTTGCTTGTTCGGGTTGTAGTTGTTCTGTAATAAGTATATTTCTTGAACTTACTAATAAGCCTATATTTTCACTAAAAAGATTAACCGTACGCCAGCCGGTACCAATATTTGCCCTTAAAATAGTATTAGGTGTAGCATCATATTTTATCAGAGTTCTTGGTGTTAACTTATAACCAAACTCATTGTGATGGTCGGCTCTAACACCAATAATCCAGGTGAGTTTATCTTTAAATAGTCGTACTGTATTTTCTGCAAATACACCGGGAATATGTTCACTACGCTTATAATCTCCTGCATATGTTCTTAATAAAAATGTATCGGTAAAAGAAATGTTTTCATTTAAATTAAGATGCCTGTAACTTATTCCTGTTTTTAAATCGTGGGATTTATAATTCAATTCATATTGTATGTTACCATAAAGATTTGTTTGGTTAGCAAGGTATTTAACTGTACCAAAATAGGAGTTTTGATGTTGTTGAAAAGATGAAATATATAATACAACATTTTGGTTATCGTTAAAGCGGTAACCAGTTTTGGTATATATTTCCGGTTGATACATATTAACCACTTGACCATATACCACATTGCTTCCTTTGTCGTTTTTGCTGTTAAAAAAGGTTTGTCCGCCAATGCGTTGTTCGTTAAAAAACCGAAAACCAATTCTGCTGTGCCAACCCCAATTTTTATCATTTCCATATTTCCATTTATTTAAAACCATATAACGTGTAAGTAGTGGTAAATCCATAAAATTGTCTTTATCCCTGTCTGTTATATTTGCCGGTTGAACACTATGAAAAGCGGTAAGACTGCTCCATTTCCCTTTTTTAAAGGCATAGTTTGCATTAAAATGTTTTTCCATAAAGTTATTCATATATACATTTAGCAGCAAGCGGTCGGTTTTATCAGGTTCTTTAGTTTCAACATTAATTTGTCCGCTTATACTTTCAAAGCCTTGTAGTACACTATTTGCCCCTTTTGAAACATAGATATTTTCAACCAGTGTACCCGGAATGCTGCTAATGCCATAGGTATATGATAAACCTTGAATAAGCGGAAAGCCATCAATTAAAAGCTGATTATAAACACCCGATAATCCCAGAATTCGTAATTCTTTAGAATTCGTTATTACATTTGTGGTTTGTGGTTGTACTGTAGTTTGTGTTTCAAAACAACCGGCCAAATCACAGCAAGCTGCTTTTTTTAATTCGGTGGTAGTTATTTGCTCTGTTTTAATGGGGTTAATATTAGAAATAATTACCCCATCTTTTTGTCCTTTAACAACAACCTCGCCAAGTAATTTTTGTTCTTGTAATTTAAATATTACAGAAGTTTGTTGTTTAATACTAATGGTGTCTGCATAGTAACCAACATAACTTGCTATAAGCTGTTTGATTAAAATCCCATTGGCATCTATTTCAAATTCGCCTTTTTGGTTGGTTAATACAGCGTTAAATTGCCCCATCCAATATACAGAAGCGCCAATTAAAGGTTCGTTTTTGGTATTGGTAACTTTTCCTGTTATTACTTGGGCGTTAAGTATAGCAGGCAATAGAAAACCCAATAAAATAAAATTTCTTTTCATTTTCATGTCTTTGTATAATGAAATTATACAGATAAAGATTATTGCTTTACTTTATAGGGCTTATCATTTGGGTTTTCGCAACCGTTGGTGCCTTCAATGGCAGAATAAATTTCTTTAAACGAAATTAACGCCGGATTAAATGTAAGATTAAACTTTGTAGTAGGCCCAAATTTTTCAGCTTTAAAGCTTTTTATACCCGGTAGTTTTTCTACGTTGGCCTCAATCGACTTTACATCCGATGAGCAAGTTAGTCCTTTTACCTTTACGATAGTAGTTACTGCACTGTCTGGTAATTGAATTTCACCTTTGGTTTGTGCAAATAACGGATGAAAGAATACAGTATTTAGAATAAATAATACTGTAAAAATATTTTTCTTTTTCATTTTAAATTGATACTTTTTTTGACAATAAATTAGAATACAACCTATTCACGGGCTATTAAAGTGAATAATTTTAACAGTTGTTAAATTCTTTTGGAGGTTGCCAAAAATCGTACGAAAAATAAGAGAAATAATTCGCTTTATAAAAGAAAGAGATAGCGTTTAAAGAAACCGATTTAGGTTTAAAAACCGATTCAAGTTGATAACAAATTAATACACATGAAATACAAACATTAAAAGGATTGCAAATTTTCCCTTCACAGTCTTTTTCTGTGTTTTCAGCATTGTTTTCATCGTTATTTGATGCATTGCAAGTATTATTACAACAAGTATTCTCGTAAGCAATTTTCGGAGAAAACAGCGTTACTGCCGGTTGTAAAACCAGATAAAGCACCACAACAATTAAAAGTAATACCAATTTTTTCAATCAAGGCAAAAGTAAGTATTTATTTATTGAATCTCAAAATCAAATTTTTTTGTGTGTTTTTGTGAAGGTTTATGAGTAAATGCAATTGATCTAATCTGCTAACTATTGCTAATAAGTTAATTATTAGTAACAAATCGAACAAATAGTAAATTACCTCACTGCGCAAAATAAATAACTGCTTTTTTAGGTATAAATTGTATGGCATCTACATGTCCCATTTTACTGCGGTCTTTGGTAATAAGGTGCATATGTATATTTGTATCGTGGTGGGTAAAAATTTGGCGGTGCTCGGTTGAGTAAAATCCCAAAAGTTCTACTTCTTTGTCGTACACTTTATAATTGGTTTTTCCTTTGTGGGCATCTTTGGGTTGCTTAACCTGAGTGCCTAATGGCAAGTTAACCAAATGTATGGTAGCTTCTTCTATTCGGCCTTCTATTTTAAAAAATGCAGCTCCTTTTGTTTTCTTAAAACGTTTGTCTAAAAATTTTTCTAATTGTAATTGTGTTTTAACGCTGCCGGGTAACTTAATTGCTTTCCATTGCTGCACATAACCATGTGCAAAAAACGGAGCGCCAACCACGCCATGGCTGTCAATTTGCATATGTGTGTCGTCTAAAACAGTAGCCGAGTAACAAGTACCATTTAGCATTAAAATTTCGCCTTGCAACATGGCCATTGGCCCCATACCATACAAACCATTTCGAGGCTTTATGGTATCTATTTTTATTTTGGCATTTAATTCGCCGCGCCACATGGCATTAAACATTTCATCGGTTACCGTTATTTGGGTTGAACCTACTTGAGCTTTACCTACACAAGCTAATACTATAAAAGCAATAACTGTAAAAAGTTTATTCATACTATGGCGCAAATTATCTAAAATCGTAATCTACACCAAATACTTGTGTAAGCAAAGTATCGGGTGCATCTAAGGCAACTGCGTTTTTAGGTGGTGTTGGTGTTACAGGCGAGTTGGCTTTTAAGTATGCAATCATTGTTTTATGCAAGGTATAATCGGTATTTTTGGCATCTGCCACATTTTTAATGCGGCAAAGCATATCCTCAGGATCACCATCGCGCTCGCAAGCAGCAACTGTATAAGTTTTACTTAAATCTAACAATGCATTACCTACTTTAACTTCTTTTACCCGATCACCCATTTCGGCAAATGCATTGAATTTAACCTGCATGCCTTTAAACTTAATTACCCAACCGCCAAAACGCTTCGAGGCATCTTTGGCAAATACATTATTTAATTCTTTTTCAAGCCAATCTAATATTTGTTTGCCTGTAACTTTTCCGGTTCTAATGGCGCTATCAACCGGTAGCATATCGTAAATAAAACCATTGGTTATTGGAATATTTCCGGTATGGTCGGGCGTGGTGCGAGGCGGACAAAATCTAAATCCATTAGATAACACAATATCAATATCAGGTAGTTGCCATTGCAATGCGTTTAATACCATCGTATCTATGGTGTTTTCAATAACAAAATAGCGATAAAGTGGAATGGTGCTATAACCAATAATGGTATCTATTTCTTCTTTAAATGGCGCTTCATTATCTGCAATTAGCGATGCTACTTTTTTGTCTGCTTTAAACTTATTAGGGCTTAATTCATCAAGTTTGTACACCTCGTTTGTAATTTTACCATTTCTAATGGTAAGTTGTAATTTACCAATAAAGCTGCCAAACGCACCCGGTTCAACCACTTTGCTGTATTTACAAATAATGGGTTTACGAACACGCTCGTGGGTATCGCCACCAAAGATAATATCAACACCTTTGCAAGCAGGGTCGTTGGCCAGTGCAATTTGTTGCGATAAACCTAAGTGCGAAAGTAGGACAACATACGCACAACCCTCATCATTCTTAAGCACATCAACGTAATGTGCTAAATTTTCTTCGGGTTTTGTGTATATAATGCCTTTGCTGTAATTTGGCGATTGGCGAAGCGGCACCAATGGGTCGGTATAACCCAGGAAACCTATTTTTACACCTGCAACATGCCAAATGGCATATGGATGAAAAATTAATTCGCCTTTTTGGCCATTGCCTAAATCGTGGTACATATTGGCACAAACCTTGGGTGCATTTAACGAACCCATAAGTTTCTGCATGTTTTTTTTGTAATAAATTACTTCCCAGTTACCCGGTAAAAACAAATCGTAATTTAAAGCATTCAAGATGGGTACAATGGCCTTTCCGGTTGTTTTTACAGAAAGTTCGCTGCCCTGAAACATGTCACCTGTATCAACAATAAATGTATTTTTATGCTTTTGTCTTTCTTCTTTTATATATGTTGATAAATGCGCATAACCACCGGTTTTACGGTAAACTGCTTTGTTGTTTTCCCAAAATAATTCATCGTGCGGATGTACCTGACAATGCACATCAGTGGTTTGTAAAATATTTAATGTAACAGGATTGTCATTGCTGCTATTTTCAACTTCAACAACATCAGATAATTCGCCATTGGTTTTGCCATAAGAAATAACGGGTGCAGCCGATAATAAAGCTGTTCCGGCACCGATTTTACTCAGCTGTTTTAAAAATCCCCTGCGGTTTTCGTTGTTTTGCTTGCTCATAGTTATTGGTTTTTAAAAATGGTAATTTAATACCACATTGTATAGCGACATGTTTACTTTGTTAATTACAAATCTGTCGTTATCGTATGTATTGCCTAAATTGCCTTTGTAAACATACAACAATTGCATCTCAAGTCCATGCCAAAAATGTTTAAAGTGGTATCTTATATCGGCGTTTAATTGCCAATAACTGGGCATGCCAAATTTGTTACGTGCAAAATCTGTGGGTTCAGGCAATATAAAACGGCCATAACCAATTTCAGATTTCCAGCCACTTTTTCCAAAAGTTTTGTTACCGGTAATGGTTGCTGCATGTACGTTTTGCAAACCTTCATTTCGCTCGCGTGGCATAAACGTAAAGAACGGATCGCGGCCCCACTCGCGTGGCATTAAGTACCTTCCTTTATCTGTAATGCGGTTGTAATTGGTTGTAATTTGCCAATTACCCGGTTTGCTAACGCCCAATCTAAAACCAAATGTTTGTGCCATGCTGCCATGCTGTACAAATGTTTTACTTTGATTGGCATTGCCACCATGATTTACTGCTTGTTGTTGTATAAATTGCGCGCCAAGCAATAACTTTAATTTGTTTGCATTGCTAATTGTTGGTTCAGCATTAACTTGTAATAAGGCAGATTGTTGAATGTTATCTATTAATTGATACCATGCTTGCATGCGAAATTGTTTTTTTATTTGTTGGTTCAAGCCAATATAGTAAACACCATTACTATGTAAATTGCCCGCATAACCGGATCTTGTTCCATCCGGGTTAACACCTACCGGGAAAACGCCAATAGATTCGCCAATTTTAAAATAACTAACAGTACTACGAGGCGAAACTGCGTATAGCCAACCTGCTTCTATTTTTAGATTATTGGTGGGATTCACCTCGGCCATTAAACCTTCTACCAAAGTTGGTCGCATACGCCCATCTTGCGGATTAATAAAGGGTGTACGTATATGTTGTTTACCAAATTTTACAGCATTGTTTTTGTAACTATATTTAATATACAAGTCTTCCAGTCGGTCCATATCGTGTTTATTGGCAAAGTTGGTCATATCAAATTGTCCTACTTCATACCTGCTAAATGCACCGGTTTTTGGGTCGGGTTTTGTTAAATCGCTCGAGCCGATATTGTAGATAAAAAATCCGCTAACGCCAATTTGAAAGCCTTTGTATTTTCCTGTTTCGTAGCCAATACCCATACCAAAGGCATTGGAGTAAAAGTCGGTTAAATCGCGGTCGTTATCGGTAGCCATAAAGTAGTAACGTGCATGGCCATAAAATTCGCCATTGCGAAAAAAATGCTGCAAAGTTGTAGTATCCGACTTATCGCGGTTGCGCTCGGTATGGTGTAGGTATGGAAAAATTTGAGCTTTGCCAAACACACTTACCATTAAAAAAATGGCTGTAAAAACTATTTTTTGCATTAAAATCCGGCTTTTATATAGCTCCAACCTTGTTCTTGTTTTAGTACCAAATGTCCAATGCCCATCTCAACGTATTCCATTTGAGGCAATATGAATTCTTTGTCGATACTTCGTTCTTTAAGGGTATTTTCGCATGCTATAAAAACTATACCACGGTCTTTTAATTGGTAAATATCTTCTCTAAATGCTGTACGTTGTACATGTAAAAAATCTATACCCGGACCATGACAAACCACTTCAATTTGTACGGTATCGCCCCAACCTCTTTTAAGGTTATAAAGTTGTTTAACCAAACCTTTGTGTACAGCGGCATCGTTACTGGTAAGCTGCATTACTATACGGTGCTTTTTAAAGCTAATCTGTTTGTTTTTGGCTTTTGCTTTTTGAGCCAAAGCCATATTTGTGTTTACCATTAAAAAAATGGCTATAAATAGTGTTTTAAGTGCTAATTTCATATGCATTTCTATTTGTTGTTTAGCGCCTGACGTTTATCTTTAATAGGTTTAAATGGCCCGTATTTGTGTTGTTCATCAGAAAAGCCGTCGTGAAACGGACCAAAAGGATGATCGATGGGTTTACCTGCTATGTTTGGCCAATCTTTAGAGAGGTCTTTATGCGGACGAGGCATTGAATTTACAAATGCGGCCACATCCCAAGCTTCTTCATCGGTTAACAAACTATTATCGTGCGAGGCTCCCAGAGGCATATTGGCTTTAACATAACCTGCAAAGCGCGAAAGGCGATAAAGTCCGGCTCCGTTGTTATAGCTATGCTTTCCCCATAAAGGTGGAAAGGCATATGCTGTACCTTCGCTGTTCAGCAATCCTTCTCCGTTAGTTTGATGACAACTGGCACATTTACTTTCATAAACCAACTTACCGGCATCGGGGCTAGCGGCACGATTTAAGTAAGCTAATTCAACAATGCCACTACCTTTTGGCTTTTCGCCTTTTTGTACGTTTAAACCAAGCCATTTCATGTACGCTACCATGGCCAACATTTCTTTACTGTTTGTATCTATTGCTTTTCCATTTAAGCTACGTTCAAAACAATCGTTAATGCGTTTTGGAATGGTTTCTATGGCACCCGAGCGTTCGCGAAATTTTGGATATGTAGCTGCAACAGCTGCGTAATTATTGCCCCAAATACGTGTGCCTGCATCTAAATGGCAGTTGTTGCAATTCATGCCATTGCTAATTTGTGCTATACTGCCTTTGGGGCCAAAGTATATTGAAGTATGTAAAATTAAATCTTTTCCATATTTTATTAAATCTGCATTACTGTTTTCAGATAGTAAACTTTCATCAGGTGCACGCCAAAAATCATCTTCTGTTTTTGCAGCAGGTGTTGGTTCAGCATTTGTAATAGCAGTCTGCTCATTACCCATATTTAACAAAGTTAATACAATAGATGCCAGTAGGGCAATAACTAAAAATACCGGTAATAGAATTTTACTGTTCATTGCTTTGGTTTATAATTTTATTGAACCAACTTTTTACCTGATTGGTACCAGGCACCAACGCCACCGGCTAAATCCAGTACCTGATAGCCATTTCTTCTTAAAATGTTTGCAGCTTGTGCGCTTCTGCTGCCACTGCGGCAATACACCAATACCGTTTTAGCTTTATTTATTTGTTTAATTTGTTGTTCAAACGAATTGCTGTAGATGTCAATATTAGTAGCACCTGCAATATGGCCTGCATTAAACTCCTCTGGTGTGCGTACATCAATTAAAACACCATTATTCTGATTTATAGCTTGTTCGAATGTTTGCACATTTACTTGTTGCTGCGCATTGCATGCAATGGTGCTTACCATTAAAAAAATGGCTATTGCAGCACCTTTAAAGCCGTTATTTAATCTCTTCATAAGTTATATCTTTTATATCTGTTTGTTTTGTTGTTATATCTTTTTTGTACTGTGGATAGCCACAGCCACCCAAGCCGCACTGCATATTAAAAACCACCTGAATTAAGAGCACAGTACCTAAAAATGCATATAAGCCAACACCTGTATTGGCAAAAGCTACAAATGCAAATACGCTAAGTGCCAGACGAAATACTCTAAAAAAGTTCCAGGTTTTTAAATCTATATTCATGTGTTTAATGCGGTAATTTTGGTTTTAAATAACTGTACACCCAGGTACCCAATAAGGCGCTAAGAATAGCAACAATAATGGTTGAGTAACCAGCTCCGAGTAGGGCATAAAGAGGCCCCGGACAAGCGCCGGCCAAAGCCCAGCCCATGCCAAAAATGGTTCCACCAATTATTTGGCCTTTGCTAAATTGTTTATCGGGTATAACAATTTCTTCACCACCCATTGATTTAAGTTTAAACTTTTTAATAAGGTAAACCGAAATTGCACCCACTACAATGGCAGAGCCAATAATGCCATACATGTGAAAGCTTTGAAACCTAAACATTTCTTGTATGCGAAACCACGATACAGCTTCGGTTTTGGTTAATACCAAACCGAATAATGCACCTACTAATAAGAATTTTATATTTTTCATTTTGCGAAAAGGTTATATTTAGAACATGCCATAAATAAGTGGCGCTATGATATGTGTCATTAGCAAACCACCAATAAAAAAGAAAATTACAGCTACCAGGCTGGGCCATTGTAAGCTGGAGAGGCCCATAATGGCATGTCCGGATGTACAACCACCGGCATATCTTGAGCCAAACCCAATCATAAAGCCACCTAGTACAATAATAATAAGTCCTTTAAGCGAGAAAACGGTTTCCCAGTTAAATATATCAGCAGGAATTAAACCATCGAATGATGTAATACCCAAAGCTTTTATATCTTCAATTGTTTGTGCTGAGATTTGTACAGGTTGGCCATTGTTTAACAATACGCCACCAATAAATCCGCCAATAAAAATACCGGCCACAAAAAACAGGTTCCACAATTCAGATTTCCAGTTGTACTTTAAAAATTGAATATTAAAAGGAGCAACAGCTGCGCAGGCATGACGTAATGATGATGAAATGCCCAGCATTTTATTGCCCACCAATAATAAAATAGGAACCGAAATTCCAATAATTGGGCCACTTACGTACCAAGGCCACGGTTGTTTTAGTAGTTCAATCATAGTTTATAGTGCTAGTCTTTTAGTTTAAAGGTTAAAATGGGTTTAAAAACATGGTTTACCAAATCGGCCGAAACGCAACCATTTATAATTTTATTAATTCCGGTGCGTTGTTTACTGCCAATGGTAATTATATCAATATCGTGTTTAGCTACAAAGTGAACAATACCATCTTCTACATCATTATCGTTATAAATACACATTTCATAGTTTTCAATGCCATGTTCATGGGCAAATGTTTTCATGCGGTTTTCTATTTCACCATCCGGAATTAAATCGTTAGGTGTATTAACACGTAGTAAATACATTTTGGCATTAAAAGCTTTTTGTAAAGCAATGGCCATTTCGGCATGTGGCACATCGGGTTTTCTAAAGCTACTTGCCAAAACTATAGATTTAACGGTTAAGTCAGATCTGTCGCATTTTAGCGTTAACACTGGTACTTTGGCATGCATAGCAATATATTCACCATGCGACGATTGCAATATTTCCTGCATACCCGATACTGCGTGTGTGCCCAACACGATTAAACTTGCACCTTCATTATCGGCTACTTTGCAAATGGTATCATTTATTTGGCCATATACTACTTGCCAAGTTGCATTAGGTTGGTAAGTGCTTACCCAATTTTGCATGGCAGTTGTATTTTTTTGTTTTAATTGTTTGGGAATAGTTGTATCAAAATCGCCATCTTCAAAAATTTCGCCATCGTTTGTAAGCAAAATATGAGAAGGCAATGGCACAATATTTAAAAAGTGCAAAGGTGCATTTAGGTAGGTTGCTACCTTAACAGCTAATTGAGTGCCGTATTTAGAAATATCGGTAAAATCTACCGGTACAAGTATTTTATTCATCTTTTTTGTTTATTGATATTGATGTTGGTTCAAACCAAAATAGAAAGCCATTGCAACTTGAGTTAAGTTACAATGGCTTTAAATCTTTAGGTATTAAAATGGCCAGGCTCCAATACCACCTGCCAGGTTATATGTTTTTAATCCTAAATCCGACATTACACTGCAAGCCTGACCGCTGCGGTTGCCACTGCGACAAAACACAAAGTAGGTTTTATCTTTATCTAAGTTAGCAATTTTGCTTTGAAAATCGTAACTCATAATATCAATGTTTACGGCATTAGGAATAGTGCCCGACATAAATTCTCCCGGTGTGCGTACATCTAAAAGTACGGCACCTGCTGTATTTTCGAAGTTTTGTTTAAACTGTGTACCGTTTAAATCTTCGTATGCTTTTTTAAAAAATGTTCCAAACATGGTTGCTAATGATTAAGTAGTTAGATTATAATAAAGTTGAAGGACAAACGTAATCGCTAACTTTAAACTTGCCAGAGTCTTTAATGGCTTTAAAGCCACCATCTACATCAATTAAGTTATCGTAACCACGTGCCTTTAAAATAGAAGCAAAAATCATAGAGCGGTAACCACCGGCACAGTGTACATAATAAGTTTTGTTTTTATCCACCATCAACATGCTATCATTAATATAATCAAGTGGTGCGTTAATGGCATTTACAATATGCTCCGAATCATGCTCGCTTTTTTTACGTACATCTAAGATGTTAATGCTAGGGTCTGCTACTTCTGCAGCAGCAAATTCATCAACTGTAACGCTCTTAATACTATCTAATTCTTTTCCTGCATTTTTCCAAGCGTTAATACCGCCATTAATATAACCAATAGCATGGTCGTATCCAACACGAGCTAAACGAGTAACTACTTCTTGCTCTCTACCTTCTTCGGTAACAAGCAAAATTTCCTGCTTAATATCCGGAATTAATGTGCCAACCCAAACAGCAAAACTGCCATCTATGCCTATATTTATTGAGTTAGGAATAAACCCTTTGGCAAAATCTTGTGGTTTTCTGGTATCTAAAATTAGTGCCCCGGTTTCATTGGCAGCAGCTTCAAAAGCATCCGGACTTAAAGCTTGAGTTCCGCGTTCAAGTACTTCGTTAATGCTATCGTAACCTTGAATGTTCATCATTACATTTTTAGGGAAATAAGCTGGAGGAGGCATTAAACCGGTAATTACTTCTTTTATAAATTCCTCTTTCGTCATATCGGCACGCAAGGCATAGTTGGTGCGTTTTTGGTTGCCTAAAGTATCATATGTTTCTTTGCTCATGTTTTTACCACAGGCGCTACCGGCACCATGTGCAGGATAAACAATAATCTCATCGTTTAGTGGCATAATTTTATTACGCAACGAGTCGAATAAATGTGCAGCTAATTTATCTTGTGTTAAATCTTCTACTACTTTTTGTGCTAAGTCAGGGCGACCCACATCGCCAATAAATAATGTATCGCCGCTAAACAAGGCATGGTCGTTGCCTTTTTCGTCTTTTAACAAATAGCAAGAGCTCTCCATGGTATGGCCGGGTGTATGCAATAATTTAAAAGTAATATCACCAACTTTAAATTCTTGTCCGTCGGAGGCAATAATGCAGTCAAAACCCATTTGCATGCCTGTTGGTCCGTATACAATTTGTGCCCCTGTTGCTTTTGCTAAGTCGATATGACCCGAAACAAAATCGGCATGAAAATGCGTTTCGAAAACGTACTTAATTTTAGCACCGCTTTTTTGAGCCCTTTCAATATAAGGAGTAACTTCCCTTAATGGATCAATTACTACAGCTTCGCCATTCGATTCGATGTAATAGGCACCTTGTGCCAAACATCCTGTATAAATTTGTTCTACTTTCATATTCGTATGATTTTTTTTGTTGTTAAACATGTTTAAAATTTGTTGTACAAAGGTCATATGTTTTAAATTATTAGTTGGTTACAATTGTTACACAGTTTTGTAACATAGGTTACATTACAAAAACAGCTCTTTTACGATAATATAAACGCCCATTACCAGCACAAACCAACCAAACCCCTTTTTAAGTTTGGCACCATCTATTTTAGCAGACAGGTAGTTGCCTGCAAAAATGCCTGCAATGGCAATTGCCGATACAGTAAGTAATAAAGTCCAATCCATGGTTTGGTTACCCAAATCGCCGGTAAAGCCAATTAAAGATTTTGCTGCAATTATAAGTAGCGAAGTGCCAACTGCTTCTTTCATGGGTAAGCCCGTAAAAAGCACCAATGCCGGAATAATTAAAAATCCACCACCTGCGCCAACCAAGCCGGTTAATACACCTACAATGGCGCCTTCGGCTAAAATCATCGGGTAGTTAAAGCCCTTTTCGTTGTTATTGTTTGAACCATCTTTTGCTTTTTTATCCTTAATCATGCTAATAGATGCAAAAACCATTAATACGGCAAAGAGTAGCATCATTAAGATATTTTTGGTTAACATAAAATCGCCCACAGCAAAAACATTAGCAGGAATTGCTGGAACAATGAATTTACGTGTTAAGTAAACCGCAGCTATAGATGGTGCGCCAAAAATTAGGCCGGTTTTTATATTTACCAACCCTTGCTTGTATTTAGGGTATGTGCCTACTAAACTGGTTGAACCCACAATAAATAACGAATACGCTGTAGCTGTTTCCGGCATTACACCAAACAAATAAACTAATACGGGTACTGTTAGAATAGATCCACCACCGCCAATAAGCCCTAGCGAAATGCCAATTAATGCAGAAGAAAGATAGCCGATTATTTCCATGTATATTGTTTGTTAGTGGTGCAAAGGTGGATAATAGCTTTCATATGGTGTGTTACAAATGTTACGTTGCAGAAAAACACTTCAATTTTAAGTTATATTACCTGCACCCATTTACTCATCTACTTTCTACGCTCTACAAAAAGTTACAAAGAGGGCCGCAGAGCAGGCACAGAGATACACAGAGAAAATATGAATGATGAGTTATGAATTTCAACCTTAAGAAAATTAAAATCTACTCATCTACCTCTCTACTCATCTACAAAAGAAGATTTTGCAAAAACCGAAAATCAAGAATGATAATCGTAAATTTTTAAACTTTAAACCTTCTACCTCTCTACTCATCTACTCTCTACAAAAACTTCGAACAAAATTATCATAACTGCTTTGTAACAAATGCTTAACATAAACCTAATACAAACAAACTTAATTGCCACGCATGATTGAAATTCTATTGTCCATTTTAGGCGGACTGGTTTTGTTTTTATATGGCGTAAACAGCCTATCAAACCATGTGCAGCAGGTATTGGGCGAAAACGCCAAACAAATACTATTAAAATTTACTTCCAAAATATTTTATGCCATTTTAACAGGTGTAGTTGTTACTGCTATTTTAGATTCGTCGTCGGCTGTAATAATTATAACCATTGTATTTGTAAATGCTAAATTAATTGGCCTTAGGCAGGCCATGGGCGTTGTTTTAGGCGCTAATATCGGCACTACCATTAGCAGTCAGATTATAGCATTAGATTTTGGAAAATTTTCTCCGGTTTTTTTGCTTATTGGTTTTGTTTTTATTCTAGTGGCAAAGTCGGTTCAACTTAACAATACGGGCAAAGCCATTTTGTATTTTGGGGTATTGTTTTTTGGATTGTTTACCATGGAAAATGCTGTAGAACCTTTAAAAGATAATCCTGTATTTTTGGAATGGCTTAAGAATACCGAAAATCCAATTAGTGGCGCACTTATTGGTGCGTTGGTAACATTGGTTATACAATCGTCTTCAGCAACTGTTGGCATGGCCATTATATTAACCAAGAAAGGACTTCTTAGCTTAACCGGCGGCATAGCAGTAATGTTAGGTGCCGAGTTAGGTACTTGCAGCGATACTTTACTGGCAACCATAAAAGGCACCAGAGCGGCTTTAAAAACAGGTTTGTTTCATCTGTTTTTTAACCTGGTTACTATTGTTGCAGGATTATTACTCTTTGAACCTTTTGGCAACATGGTTAGCTATTTAAGCATTGGTGCCAGTATGGAGCGCAGTTTGGCAAACGCACATATGCTATTTAATACATTGGGCGTAGTAATTTTTGTATGGTTAGTTCCGGCATCCGAAAAATTGCTAAATTACATATTACCCGAAAAAGCTGTTAAGACTTTATAATATGCACAATTTGTGTTTAATGCTAAATGGTGCTTAAAATCTATTGTTGATTTAAAAGATAAGCATTCTTTTGCACTGCTTTGTTATGCCATTTTGTATGAAGTGCATATTCCACGATTGATAGTATAAGCTCATAATAAGCAACACCATGATGTTTGCAAATACGTGGTAAAAAACTTTTCTCAGGTTCAATATTTGGCATGGCATTTACATCCAAAACAAAAATTTGGTTATTGTCGATTTTAAAGTCTGTTCGCGACATACCTTTTAATCCGATTAGTTTATGCAATTGAAGCAGTTTGTATTTTATTTCATCAATCAGCCAATGTGGTAAATCGGGTTCATAATTTAATTGTTTTGGATAACCATTTCCTAATACAAAATATTCATTGTTATTGTCGGGTATAATTTCTACAGGGTATAAACAAACTACTTCGTGTTTATGGTTGTTTGGAATAATAGCAGCTGTAAATTCTCTTCCTTTTATAAATTCTTGAACCAAATAATCGTGGTGCTGAAAATAATGTTGAGGCACATTGCCGTTTTCATAAACATGAATATCGCGATGCATGCTACCAAAACGTGGCTTTACAATTAAAGGAAATTTTAAATCCAAAACCGATGCATTGTCAAAAATGGTAGGCGAATGCAATTCTACTTGTTGGCAAAGCTGGGGCAGCAGTAGTTTATCCTGCGCAAACATTTGCGCCATATAACTACTAGCCGTATGTGTAATATCATTATCGTCAAGCCACTTGCAAATATCGGTTTGTTGCAGGTTATTGTAGCCATAACTAATATTAAAAACCAAATCAAAGCGTTTAAGCAGTGCAGCAAATTCATTTGTAAATCCGGCAAAATGCGTTACAGAAATATCATAATAAGGCTGTAATGCACTTAGTATATTAACAATCATATTAACCGATACATTTTCGTGCCAAGGCGTAAAATCGCTATGTGTGTATAATAAAACTATTTTGGTTTGATGCACTTGCATGTGCAAATGTTTTTTTATTGTTCAACAAAAAAGTAACCTAAGTATTAAGTTTAGCTTAAATAATTGCGTGCAGCTTTTTACTTAAAAAAGTAATATTTAGTGCGATTATGGAATAGCAAGTTTGCATAAGCATACAATTCTTTTAAACGCATTTATGCAAATTAGCATACTGTATTTAGTTGTGGTTTTGAACCCATATTGCTTGCCGCCTCCCATATTTGAAAAATGAATAAATTCTGAAAAAAACATTGAATTTATTCCGATTAGATTGCTATACAATGCTGTTACAACGCCCATTTATGACAATATGGTTGAATTAGTATGGATATGCTGACGATTTTAGTACCACGAAAAACGAAAATATTTTTTCTGTTTTTCCTGTCTATTGTAAATTTTTTCCTTATTGGCAAAAAGTTGCAGATTTTGCTGCAATAGCTAACACGTTATATGCATGTGTATTACGCAAGCAATTAATATTGACATAACATAACTTTAACAAAAGAATAACGCATTAGAAAAAACCTTCAAAATTCATATGCTTTTAATATTCAATTAACACATGTGCAATAATCTTGAACCAAGAATTAAGTAAATTTATGCAAACACAACATCCGCCTACCGGCAACAACAAAACAACATTTAAATTACTACATATGAAACACAAAATTTTACAGGTTTTTATTTTTTTAAGCCTTTTATTAGGTATTGGGGGGGTTAAGGGACAGATTTATTTTCACGATTTTGGAACTACAGATATTTTAACGAAACCCTACACAGGAGCTCCAGTTACACTTGCTACCAATTTAAGTAATTCTTCATGGACTACAAGCGCATCTGGGTGGTCAGGTTTAGCAGGAAGTTCTGGTGAAAGCTTATCATTAAGTAATTCATCTGGAACACCAACTTATACTTTAACCTTTGATGTTGCACCAGGTTTTCAAGTTGCAATTACACATTTTAATTTTTGGAGGCAAAGAAGTACTACTGGAGCGCAAAATTGGGCAATGACTATTAACAGCACTTCTGTTGGTTCAGGGACGGTACCAACAACAGGCGCGGCATTAGGATCTACAGCAGTAAGCACATCAATTTCAGGTTTAACTGGAACCATAACTGTTGTCTTAACAATGTCTGGAGCATCTGGAACTGGAACATTTAGATTAGATGATTTTACTTTAACTGGAAGTGTAACATCTCTAGCCTCTGCCCCAACCCTCACCACCCCAACAGCCACTATTATTACGGATGTTTCGGCAACTTTAGGAGCTAATATTACGGCAGATGGAGGTTCTGCGATAACCGCACGTGGTACTTCTTATAAAACCAGCAGCCCTGTAATTGCTACCGATAATCAATTAGCAGAAGGCGGCACCACAACCGGAGTTTACTCCCATAGCAGAACCGGACTTAGTCCACAAACTCAATACTTTTATGTGGGATATGCAACTAATTCAACTGGAACTGGCATTAGCAGTGAAGGTAATTTCAGGACATTGTCTAGCGCACCAACCGCCCAATCTTCTGGTGTTTCCGCTTCTGCTGCTTCTAGCACACAGATTAATCTCTCTATTACCGCAGCTACTTTTCCTAGTTCTGGAGCCACTCAAGCAGGGTATGTAGTTATATATTCTACAGGAACTCCAACATTATCTTCTACTAACGGACAAGCACCGGCTGCGGGCGTAGGCACCATTTTCGTAACAAATGCAACCAATTTGCCAAGCACACCAAGCACCACAGTAAATGTAACAGGTTTAACACCTGCAACATCGTATAATTTTTTAGTAGTACCTTACACTTGGGATGGCACCAATGCTAGTACCTATCATTATTTAACAGCAAGTGCGCCAACAGCATCAACAACTACGAGTTCAGGTGCACCAACATTATCTACACCAACGGTGTCAGCAATTACCCATAATTCAGCCACACTAGGCGCAACCGTTACAACCGATGGTGGTTCTGCATTAACAGCCCGAGGTACAGCTTACAAAACCAGCAGTCCTGTTATTGCCATAGACAATCAATTAGCAGAAGGCGGAACTTCAGTAGCTGCATTTAATCATAGCAGAACAGGATTAAGTCCGGAAACCCAATACTTCTTTGTGGGCTATGCAACCAATAGTTCAGCAACGGCAATTAGTTCAGAAGGAAATTTCAGAACATTATCTAGTCCGCCAACCGTACAGGCAGGTTTAAGCGCAGCAGCTTCTTCAACTACTCAAATAAACTTAACCATAACAGCCGCTACATTCCCTGCAAGTGGTGCAACCCAAGCTGGTTATGTTGTTATATATGCTACAGGTACACCAACTTTTACTGCTTCAAACGGACAAGCACCTGCTGTGGGTGTAGGCACCATTTTTGCAACAAGTGCTACTGTTTTACCAAGCACACCAAGCACAACTGTAAATGTAACCGGTTTAACCCAATCAACCTTATACAATTTCTTAGTAATCCCCTACACTTGGGATGGAACAAACCCAGAAACATACAATTATTTAACTGCATCTGCACCTACGGCAAATGCAACAACACAAAGTCCAATTACAATCGCTATACAAGATTTTGAAACGAGTCCTGCTACACCAACTTGGAGCTATACAGGTGGTGGGTCAATAAATACCACAACAAATAAATTTAATGGAGCAGCATCTTATAGAATATCAAGCACACAAATACTTACAATGGATAATGTTGATATTAGTGGCTATACTAATGTTCAATTAAGCGTGGCTTTTGCGGGAGATGGACCAGATAGCGGAGAAGATTTAATGATGGATATTTCTTACGATAATGGTTCAACATGGAATGGAACTGGATCAATAATGTTAGTGGATGGATTTAGTAACACTAATCTAAACATTAATACTACAAGTTCCTCAGGTATTATTACAGTTTCAAGTAATCCATGGATAACATCAATAAGCCCAAGTGAAACTCAAATTAGAGTGCGTTTCAGAATAACGGGATCGGCTTCAACTTCTGAATATTATTTTATTGATGACGTAAAATTAACCGGCATTGTAAATTCATCCCCAATTATTACCTTAAATCCAACAAGTTTAACTACATTCACTCAAACATCAGCTGCTCCAAGTACAGAGCAAAGCTATACCGTGTCTGGTAATAATTTAACCAACGACGTAACCATTACACCACCTACTGGATATGAAATTTCAACCACAACAGGAGGAAGTTTCTCAGCAACCAATCCAATTACCTTAAATGTTTCTGGTGGAGATATTGTTGGCGAACCTGTAACAATATATGTAAGACAAAACTCAAGTACTTTGGGTGCTGTTTCAGGAAATATTACTCATACTAGTACAGGAGCAAATAACCCAAATGTAGCTGTTTCAGGAACCAGAACCGGAACTTATTATTCGAAATCTACAGGTAATTTGGATGATTTAGCTACTTGGGGATTAAATACAGATGGTACCGGAACTGCTCCTTCTAATTTCACAACCGATGGTGTAATTTATGAAATAAGAAACAGAGCTGCTGCAACAATAGGGGCAAATTGGTCAGTTTCAGGCACTGCCTCTAAAGTAGTTGTAGGAGATGGTACCAATGCAACAGACTTTACCATCCCTTCTGGTTTTACCTTAACAGGAACTATAGACGTAAGCGATAATGCAGAGTTAACCATAGAAAATACAACCTCACCAACTTTAGGAACATTAGCTGCAAATAGCACATTAGAATACAATAATGTTGCTGTTACGTTCTCTACAAGCACTGCATACAGAAACCTAAAATTAAGTGGAAGTGGAACTAAAACTTTTCCAGGAGGAACTACCACCATTACAGGAAATTTAATTTTAGATAATTGCACACTAAATGGGGGGTCAGGTCCTTTTAGTACCATTACATTAGCGGGTAACCTAAATTATATGGGTACAGTTACTCCACCGGCAGACGCAAATTCAATTACACTTTCAACCAATGGCACTGCCGCTGGTACACAAACTATAACAGGTGCAGGAAATACAGTACGTTGGTTTAGAATAACTACAACAACAGTAAATACAATTTTATTGTCAACCTCAGGCGGTTCAAGCGATTTAAGTCTTGGAAATCTTTCAGGTGGAGGTATAACTTTAGTGGATGGTTCAATTCTAAATATGAATGGAAATGACATGACCTTGTTTAATAGCACAAGTACTTCAAGTGCATTTGTATTAAACTCAACTGGTACTATTTCAGTTAATAATTCAACAGATTTTACCATACAAAGAAGCGGAAATGGTAATCTTGGAACACTTCGTTTTACTTCTGGTGCAAATACCATAGGCAACTTAACATTAAACCATACCGGTGCAACAAATAATACTTTAACAATAGGTAATGCGCTAAATGTAACCGGTACTATAAACATTATTGATGGTACATTATCTACCGGTGGCTTTGTTACCTTAAAATCAGATGCGTTAAATACAGCTAGAATTGCAGAAATCGGTTCAGGCGGTTCCATCTCCGGCAACATCACCATCGAGCGTCATATACCTGCAAATGGCCGCAGATGGCGTTATTTGGCCGCGCCTTTTAGCAGTGGTCCTACCATTGCAAGCAGCTGGCAAAACCAAATTCATATTACCGGCCCGGGTACCGGTGGTACAACTTGCCCTACCTTAACTGCCAATAGCAACGGATTTGATGCAACACTAACCAATTCGGCAAGTTTTATGACTTTTAACGAAACTGTAGCCACAGGCCCCAGCTTCTCTAATGGTTTTGTTACCATACCTAATACCAATGCCACTAACTTAACTGCCGGACGTGGCTACAATGTGTTTGTACGTGGTAACAAAGTAACACAAGCTTGCGACTTAATTAATGGTACTAACCCGGCTGCACAAGCGGTTACGCTTAGTGCTACCGGTACGGTGCAAACAGGTAGTTTTAACTTTACAGGTTTAACCTATAATGCCGCTAATGGCGAAGGCTGGAACTTAGTTGGTAATCCCTACCCTAGTAATATCGATTGGAATGCTGCAAGTGGTTGGTCAAAAACAGATTTAGATGGTAGCGTGTACATGTATAACCCTACCAATAATACGTATGCAAGTTGGAATGGCTCTGCAAGTACTAATGGCGGTAGCAGATACATACCATCAGGACAATCTTTCTTTATTAAAGGTTCTTCTGCTTCTATGGCCTTAAGTTGCACCGAAGCGGTTAAAGTAGCCGATAACCCGGGTACCATTTTGCTAAAGAATAAAAAAGTAAGTACTCAAATTTCAATCACTATGCAATCATCTACCGGATTAACAGACGAAACGGTAATTGCATTGCATAACGACTTTACCGATACCTACAATGGTGCTGCCTTCGATGCAGAAAAATTGTTAAACCCAAGCGGACTAAATGTGTATTCAATTCTTCCGTTTGGTTCAAAACAAATGGTGTTTAATGGTTTGGCACCGGTTGATGTAAATGAATCGAAAATAATTCCTTTAGGTATTACTTCGCCGGTAAATGGTGCACATGAGTTAAACTTTACCCTAGAAGAGTTACCATACTACTACGAGGTATATTTAATAGACAGTTTCTTAAACACAACTACCATGTTAACCGAAACATCAAAATACCCATTTACCACAACCACCAATGCACTAAGCAAAGGCAATAACCGCTTTAGTTTGGCATTGTATAACAAATTGCCAATTTCAACCGGCATTGATAACGCCATGCAACAACAGCATGCAGTACATGTTTATCCTAACCCGGTTAACGATATGTTGCAAATTGGTTTTACCAAAAAAAGCAGCCAACCTGTGGTAATAACCATTTATAATAGCATTGGCAAGGTTGTAAAAAACATTACACTAAACGATGTACAATATGGTACCGAAACAGGTATAAACTTATCGGAATTGCCAGCGGGCATTTACATGGTTGATGTAACCGGAACTCAAGTAAAATCTACACATAAAATTGTTAAAAACTAAATTACCAAAAAGCACATAATCATGATACGAATAAATTTTATATGCATATTGACTTTAACATTTGTTTTAAATGCTAAAGCAAATTTTGCGCAAAACCAAAATGGCTTATTTGCCGAACAACTTGAAAGAATTCTTTTTGGTGAAGAAGACGATAGAAGGACGCAAGACGATTACGACGATTATCCTCCTTCCTATGGCAATTTTAAATCGGGATTTAACAGCAGCTATGAATCGGTTGTTGAACGTCCGACCTACCATTATAAAGAACCCTCTCGTGCAAATAGCTATGACTTTTATAATGCTTCTAAAAACAACTACCAAGCGTTAGCACAAAACAATTTCGATGATTACAATAACGATTATAATTACCAGTCGGGTGGAGGCGTTAGTATTGGTGGAGGTGGCGCAGGTTACGAGCCTGTTCAACAGCCCGGATCTAACCAATCGTTTAGAAACAGTTATCCAAGTGGTTTTGATGTAACATTTGATAATGGTAATCCTGGCATAGATGTGCTATCTTCTCCCGGTAATCCTACAGACCCTGATGATGTGCCTTTAGATGGAGGTATAGTTGCCCTTGTAGGTGCCGGTGCCGCTTATGGTGCTTCGCGCTTAAGAAAAAAGAAAAACGCAAAAGAAAAACAAATGGCTTAATTGCATTTTTGTAGTATAAACATAATCGGCTTGTTTATTATAAACAAGCCGATTTTTTTTGCAAAACACAAAGCATTTTAACAAGCTCTACAAACTGTGCGTATGTTAACTGTTGTTTTTAAGTAGCATAATTACTACATGTATAGTAATTTACATTAAACGAAGTTTTTAATAAAAGCAATTGTTTTTTTCACTGCTTTAACAGCAACTTAAACAAATTCCTGCTTTCGCCTAATAATACCTTCCAATTCATTTTGCTCATGGTTAAATTCGGACGTAAAACTACCGGTACCAATGCAAATTTTAATCCGGCTCTAGATGCCAAATAAACAAATTCTAAATCGAATAAGTACCTGTTAATGTTGGTGGTTAAAAATACTTTAGCCACTTCATTTGTCATACCTTTTAGTCCGCCCTGTGTATCGTTGGTTGGAATGCTAAACGCTAATTTTATAAACCACTTTAGCAATTTACTAATCATTGCCCTGGCAAAAGGTACGTTTGCATAATAACTTTCGCCACGAGTACCTATGGCAATATCGCTGCTATTTAATGCGTCAAATACCTGCAAAAAACTTTCTTCGGTGTACGGAAAATCAATATCGGTATAAATAATATAATCGCCTTTTGATTCTGCTATGCCGCTTCTTAAGGCTGCTCCTTTGCCGCGGTTTTTGGTAAAATTAAGCGCGCAACCATTAGGTACATGCTGTTTTATATACAAAATAGCTTCTTCGTTAAAGTTATTATTGGTTGAACCATCGTTTACTACTATTAACTCAATAGCGACATCAGTAGGTAACTTTTGTTGTAAACCCTTTATATTAGCTGCCACATTTATATGCCAGTTGGGCAATGGATTATAACATGGTAATACTATTGTTAGCAGTGGCATAATAAGATTTTTAAAGCACAATAATGCAAAAAAAATTATATAACATATATGGCTTTCTTTTTACATGCGTGGTTTTTGTTGCCATGTATGCCATATATATTCCCAATATTTTACTTCAGCCTAACCGTTTTGTGTTTGAATTAGAGGGCGATGGCATAAAAAATTATTATGCCTCGCTATACCAAGCTTTGTACGGAAAAGGTTTACATTTTAATGGCATGGCCTACCCATTTGGCGATAGTTTTTTGTTTACCGATGGCATGCCTTTACTAACATTACCTGTAATGTACTTAAAAAGTTGGTTTCCGGGTCTAATTACTTACCTGCCTGCAATCATCAATTTACTTGTACTATCTGCACCAATTGTTTGTGCAATATTGGTTCAACGCATACTAAAGCACTATAGCATTAGCACTTTGTATAGTTGGCTTTTTGCTGTAGGCATTGCCTTGCTTAGTCCGCAAATTGAGCGCATTAATGCACACCAAAGTTTGTCGTTTTGCTATTTTATACCGGCCTGTTGGTTGTTAATTATAAACATGTACAAAAAACCATCTTGGTACAATGGCCTGTTTTACTTGCTGTTTCAACTGGCTATGGCTTTTTTACATCCTTATTATTTAGCCATTAGCTTGGTGTTTTATTTTATTTACCTGGTGGTAGCTTTATTGGCTAACAAAGAAAATATACGCAGTAAACCACTAAAAATAATTGGTTTAGTCGTAGCCGGTTTGCTGCCTTTAATACTATTTCAGTTGTTTATTAGCGCAACTGTAATTACAGCCACAAGGGTTAGTATTCCATGGGGTTACACCTTTAACCGAAGTGCATTTAAAAGCATTTTTTTTAGCGTAGATTCGCCATTGTATTTCTTACAGCTACAATTTTTAAATATTGGTAAAGGCGAGTGGGAGGGTTTTTCGTACTTGGGTTTATTTGCATTTCCGGCTTTGCTGATTTTTATTGGTTATACCTTTAAACAAAAATTTGCTAACGTTAAAAATCCGGCTACTGCGCCCATTTATTTGTATTTATATACCGGTATTTTGGCCTATGTTTTTGCAAGTGCATTTCCGTTTTATATGCCTCCGCTTGATGAGGTATTATACCTTATTCCGCCTTTAACGCAGTTTCGCTCTACCGGCCGCTTTGCCTGGATACTCTTTTATACATTTCAGGTTTTTGCTGTAGTTTGGTTACTGGTTTATTTTAAAGGAAATAGTAAACTAAAAACTGCATTGGCGGCCATTTTTTTAATTGTAATGTATATAGAAGGAACAGCACATTTGGCAAAACGATTAAACTACACACAACAACATTACGGTATTAATTTATTTAATAGCCTTGAACCCAACTTAGGCTATGCCAACCCTAATGATTTTCAAGCTATATTGCCCATAAAATTATTTGCAACCGGTTCTGAACAAATGGGACTAACACATACCAACCAATCTATAAAAAATGCATTTTGGCTTAGCTTAAAAACCGGACTGCCAATTATGGGCTATAGCATGGCACGTGCGCCACTAACTACTGCTATGCAAACCGTGCAGCTCGCATCTCATCCAATTGTTCCGAAAACAATTGTAAGCCATTTTCCTAACGCAAAGCCATTGCTATTATTGGTTTCAGACAGTATAAACTTAACCGCCGGAGAGCTTGATTTAATTGGTCGCAGTAAAATTTTGCTAAAAGATGCAGCATACAGTTTGTATCGATTAGATATTGATAATATAAATAAAACGTCTGAGATGTTTAAGAATTCACGTGTAGCTAATTTGCCTAACAGCTTTGTCATTTACGCCCCTTTACCTATAGATACAACAAGCAAAATTCGCTACCCATATTATAAATACTTTACAGTAGCCAATTTACCGGCAAGCGCGTTTAAAAACTTTAAAGATAGCGTGGAGTTTTCTGTTTTAACCCAAAAAAGCAGCAAGTTTTGGGGTATTCCTGAAATACTGTACGAAGAATTTAATCAAAACGGAGATTTGGTTAGCCGATACAGCTCAGAAAACAAAGAGAATTACAATATTACCGGTGAATACATTAGGTTGCATTATGTATTTAAGCCGCAAGACATTAACAATACGGTTAAGATTAGCTTATATGGTAGGGAATTTAATTTTACAAGTGTGTTATTTAATGGCTTAAATCAATCGTTTTACCACAAACTGCCTAATACCCATTTGCAGTGTTATAACAATTATATTTTAGAGTAGGGTAGTGTCAATCTACATCAATTGTCGTTTTCTAAACAATTTAGGTAGTTGTAAAACAAAAAAAGCAACCATAAACCATCCAATTATATCTCCGTATGCAGTGTAAAAAGTTTGGTTGTTATTGAGCAATACGGAAGATTCAAATACATCGGGTTGCCACCATTGGGTTTTATGTACTAATTCTCCGGCTTGGTTAATAGAGGCGCTAATGCCGGTATTAGCACTTCTAATAACAGCTCTTCTGTTTTCAATGGCTCTTAAACTTGCAAAGGCCAAATGTTGTTTGTATCCCGGTGTATTTCCCCACCAACCATCGTTGGTAATTATTACCAAAACATCTGCTTGTTTGTTAACATAACTTGCTGTAAAAGCCGGGAATGCACTTTCGTAACATATAATCGGAGCAAAATTTATTTGATGTTGCGAAGTAAAAACTTTGCTGCTGCCATTTTTACCTAAACTACCTGAAGTACCACCCAAGCCTATAGCAAATTTTTCCAGGAATTTAAATATTGCAGGATATGGCATTTGCTCAACACCCGGAACCAATTTGTTTTTATGATAAACCTCCACAGGCTTTTCGTGTGCAATAAAAAATGCTGTATTAAAAGCGTCATAGGTTACTGTTTCGTTATATGCCGTACGAGCGGTTGCAGATGGTTTTTCATTTTGGTCGTATATTTTATAGCTATCTGCGCCACATAAAATACTTACATGTGGGTATTGGTTTAAAAATGCACGAATGGTTACAATTAATTCCTCTGATTCTATATCGTTTTCTCTTAAGCCACCTTGCAAAGCAGTTTCGGGTAGTACAATACATTGCGTTTTATCGGTTATCTTTTGTTGCGCCAATGCAAGCATTTTGTTTAGCTGTTGCATTGGAGATAGGCTTCCAAACTTTTCTCCATACGGATCTATATTGGGTTGTACTACCACAAAATTGGCACTTCTGTTAAATAATGTATTTTGCTTTTGGTGTTGGTTCAGCACATAATAACTTAAAAATACCGGTGCAAATAGTCCAAAAAACAGCAGATTAAACATCTTTTTGCGTTGTGTAAATGCGGGCCATTCTTTATACTGTAACAGCCATTTAAACGCAGCAAAGCCGAACCATAAAATGTATAAACTGCCACCTAGTACACCGGTAAATTCATACCATTGTACCAAGTTTGGCCAAAATGCAAAGGCGTTGCCAAGAATTAACCACGGAAATGCAAAATCCCAATAAAATTGTAACATTTCTAAACTTAACCATGCAGCAATAAAAAACCAATGGTTTAACTTACCATTTAAAGCATTTAAGTTGCTATACAACATTAATGGCAAAACCATGGGCAGGCTATTAATAAAATAAGCCGCAATGGCACCGCCTGCTGTTGCATTCCAAATCCACCAAATGGTTGCTAAGTTCCATCCAAAAAAAGTTATAAAACCATAAGTAAATAACCATAATTTTCGGTTTTCTTGCTCGGTGCGGATATAATGCTCAAGGAAAAAAACCGGGATAAATCCAAAAATGGTTAGTGGAAAAAACCCAACATGGTACCAACCATGCGACAATAATGCAATAGCTGTTAGGCTTAACAGCAGGTATTTAAAATGTTTATTTGTTGCCATTAATTACAATAACAAATTCTCCCTTAATGGGGTGGTTTAAAAAATGTTGCAAAACAGCATCTGCCGTATTGGTAATAGTTTCTTCAAATAGTTTACTTATTTCTCTGCTTACGCTTATGGTGCGCTCTGCACCACAAAATTGTTTAAGTTGTTCTAAGGTTTTAAGCAAACGGTGCGGACTCTCATAAATAACAGTAGTATGGGTGTTATCGGCAATGTATTGTAAAGCCGTTTGACGCCCTTTTTTATCGGGCAAAAACCCTAAAAATGTAAATGTATTACATGGGATACCGCTTTTTACCAGTGCCGGTACAAATGCAGTTGCTCCCGGCAAACAAAATACCGGAATTTGTTCGTTTACGCATGCACGCACCAATAAATATCCCGGATCGCTAATGCCCGGAGTGCCGGCATCGCTTACCAAAGCCATGTTTGTACCTGATTTTAAACGTTCGGTTAAATGCCCCACTATCTTATGTTCGTTGTGCATATGGTAGCTTTGAACAGGGGTTTGTATCTCATAATGCTGCAATAATTTAGATGTTTGTCGGGTATCCTCGGCCAAAATAATGTTTACCGTCTTAAGCAGGTTTAATGCCCGTAATGTTATATCTTCTAAATTACCAATAGGTGTTGGAATAAGATAAAGTGTACCCGCTGTCATGTTGCGAATGTAATACCAACAATTAAAAAGTGCATCATATATATGTTAAGTTTAGCTGCAATTAGCATCTAAAGTAAGTTTGTTAATCGTTGTAGTCGTGCAATTGGTTATTAAATGCCGTATTGTTTTTTCGTTTTAACTCAAAAATGATTGCAATTTGAAAAAAATCTCTGCCAATTTCATCCGTTAACCGGTAGTCGAACTGGTACAAATACCCTGCCTGAACGTACATCGATTTACTTGCCTTTATGTTGATGGAGGCATTAAATCGGTTGCGTTCAAAATAAGGTGGAATATCGGTTAAGAAAATCTCGCTTCCAATAAGCAATGCCGGACTAATACCAGCCAGATTTTTAATTGTAAGTGGCCTATTAAGCATAAGCCTGTATCTAAAACGATTGCGGTAGCCGTTGCTGGTAAATCTGCTCTCCATACGATACCTATGCTCTATAATATTCTTTTTGTGTGTGTTTATCATTGTTACCATTGGCCAAATTCTAAACTCATCGTTGTTTTTGGGTGTTACAAAATCGCCACCTTCTGCATAGGTAACATACCTGCCCATGCCTAAGCTTACCTGCATTTGATTGGATAATTTCCTGCTTATTCCGCCTTTGTATTCGTAATAATGAAAATGATCGTATGCTTTTAACGAGCGCAATTGTGCCTCGCCAAACATGCTGGTATTATTGCTTAATGCATACTTAACATTTAATATGTTCCACGAGCCTAAACCAATGGTTTGAGCCCACACCTGCACAGCATTTACCATTAAAAAAATGGCCGCTAAAATCGTTTTAAAAGGGTAAAAACGGGTAGTTTTCATGCTACAAATTTGCAGCAAAATTTTATAAAACAAGCGGAATTTTAACAATCATACTTATACTTGCACTTAGCTAAACATGATTAACAGAATATTTAACCGCATAAAAGTTTATAGCTTGTATTTTTGGGAGTACCTTAGATATGGCGAAATAGATTGCTTACTAAACAGCATTTATTTTCTTTTTACCAAACGTTCTAAAACGGCCGGAGGCATCGTTAAAACAAGCATGGGTACGTTTAAAACGCGTCCGAATACGCTCGATTTTCAGTATGTAAACTATGCTTACGAAATTGGTATTAAGCATTTTATAGAAAAAGAAAACTGCGATATTTTTGTAGATGCCGGCGCCTGCCTGGGTGAATACAGTGTTTGGATGGCAAAAAAGGGAATTACTTGTTATACCTTCGAGCCTGTTACTTCAAGTTATCGTATGATTATGGAAAATCTAGGCTTAAACAATGTATCATCGGTAGTTAATGCTTACAATTATGGCTTAGGTAATACCGACGAAACAAGTTATTTTAAAATTAACCCAGTTAATTTTGGTGCAAGTAAACGTGTTAAAAGCCCCGAAGAAGGAACCGATAAATTTGTTATTAAACGCTTAGATGATGTTTTTGGTAAATTTAATATTCCCACATCGGCAAAAATTGTTTTTAAAATAGATGTTGAAGGCATGGAAGCCGAGCTGCTGGAGGGTGCAAAGCATTTTATTATGCATTATCCAAATTTGCTTTTTATTATCGAAGAAAAACACAGCGGTGCTAAAAAGCTTATGGATTTATTAAACAGTTTCAGCCATTTTGAATATGGCGTTGTAGATGAATACAATTTCTACGCACGTAAAAAGTAAATTTGTTAGCAATTAAACTCAACGCGATTTGCTTTGCCTGATATATTTTATAACCTCCAATACATTTAATGGATTAAGTGCTTGTGTAAATATATACACCGACTCTTTGGTGCGGTAAAACAAGGTAATACAGGTTAAGCTGCCAAAATAAGTTGCCAATGCAGCGTAAGCAGCACCATTTACACCGTATTTGGGAATTAATGTAAAGCTTGCAACAATGTATATTAGCAAATTTATAACCTGAAAAATAATAATAATTCTTTGTCGGTTATGTGCCAGCATCCACATGCCCCAAGCGGTACCATAAAAAATAGGAATGGTGCTCCATATATGAATTTTAAACACTGCCGGTGTTAAGTAAAACTTTTCCTTATATAGTAAATGTATAACCCAATCGCCAAAAATTAAGCCTCCAAACGAAATAAACAATGCCCCCCAAACCATTAAACTACACAATTGAGTAAAGCGCTTTAGTTGCAATTCGGGGTTGCTTCTATTATTAATTATGCCCGGAAATACAGCTGCACAAATGGCAACCGGTACAAAAAAAGATGCCTCGCTCATTCTAACGGCCGCCGCATACTGACCAACAAAATCCATGCTTTGTAAAAAGCGCAGAATTAAAATTTGATCGGCTTTTTGGTAAATTATTTGCACAAATGCCGAAATAATTATGGGCCATGCATTTAATAACAAGGCCTTACTTTCTGCAAGGGTAAAGCGCCATTGCGCAATTAAACGCCCATTTTTCTTGTAAAAATACAACTGAAACAAAGCTGTAAGTAGCGCTTCTAATGTTGCCATAGCAGCAAACCAGTACAAGTGTGCTTTAACTACAATTAAGGTAATTTTAACTACGGCACTTATTATTAGGGTAAACACTTGGTTCATGGCAGCATACCTGCCTTGAGTTTTGCTTTGAAAATAAAAATCGATTACCGTTAGCGATTGCAAAACAATAGAAATACTAATTATGGCAACAACCACGGTGCGCTCGGGGGCGTTGTGCCAATCTTTTATATACGAATAGCTGCACGCCAATAATACCACGCCAATACCACCCATAAAACGCAGCCAAAAGGCAGTACCTAAAATTGCGGGTGTTTGATTGGGTCGTGTTAGTAATTCGCGTACTACCAGGCTATCTAACCCCAAGGTACTAACTATAGTAAAAATAGCAATAACGTTAAGTGCATAGCTAATGGTGCCAAATTGTGCCGGCCCCAGGTATCTTGCTACCAAAACACCAACCAAAATGCCACTAATAATGCGCAGCACTTTTTCCAATAACATCCATAAGCTATTGGTAACATAATTATTTTTTTGTTCGGTGGGTTGGTTCAAAATAAAAAATTATTTGCGGTTAAACTCGTTCATAGTTGGTTCAAGGCCACGTGTTGCAAAGCTTTCAATGGCTTGAACCGACCTGTCTATTAACAAAGGAATATCTTTTTGTTCGTCGGGATTAAAGAACCCCAATACAAAATCTACCTGACGGCCTTTGGGATAATTATTGCCTAAACCAAAGCGTAACCTGGGGTATTGCTGCGTTAACAACAACTCATTAATGCTTTTTAGTCCATTATGCCCTGCATCGCTACCCCCCGATTTAATGCGAATTTTACCAAAATCTATGGCTAGGTCATCTACCAACACAAAAATTTGGTTGGGTTGCAGCTTAAGTTGCTGCATCCAGTACCTAACGGCTTTACCGCTTAAATTCATATAAGTGGTAGGTTTAATAACATAAATTTGTTTGCCTTTATAGCCAATCTGAGCCATATCGGCATACCTATCATTAGTAAAAGAACTTTGGTGTTTACGTGCCAGTTCATCTGCAATATCAAAGCCAATATTATGGCGTGTATGTGCATATTCTGCGCCAATATTACCTAATCCAACAATTAAAAATTTGCTCATGTGGTTGGTTCAAAACAAATAAAAAAAACCTTGAAGCCCTAATAGCTTCAAGGTTTTTATAAAAATAAAGTTTAAAATTACTTTTTCTTTGCAGCTTTTTCTTCTGCTTTGGCAGCTTCCATAACGGCACGGGTAGTGTTAACACTAACAACCGGGTTGTTTGGCGAGTCTAATAATTCAATGCCTTCCGGTTTTAATTCACCAACTTTTACTGATTTACCAATTTCCAGGTGCTCGATGTTAACTTCAATAAAATCAGGGAATTGTGTTGGTAATGCTTTAACGCGTAGTTTTTTAGCTTTAACAACCAATTTACCACCGGCACGCACACCAACCGAATTTCCAACAATCTTTACCGGAATATTCATTACAACCGGCTTATCATCATGAATTTGCAAGAAATCGGCATGCATAATTGAATCGTTTACCGGATGAAACTGGATATCTTTTAAGATACACTTGTAAATGGTACCTTCAATATCTAATTTTACTTGGTAGGCATTAGGCGTATAAACCAATAATTTAAAATCAGGCTCATACATTGTAAAATGAATGTGTTGATCGCCACCATAAAGTACACAAGGTACCTGACCGGTTGCTCTTACTTTTTTTGTGGCAGATTTGCCAATGGCAGGACGTACCGTGCCGAACATTGCTATAGATTTCATATAAATTAAAAATTTTCGGTTTACTCAAAACTACCCACTTTTGGGCGTTTCCCATCAACTATAGGCTTAGTTTAGTTTGTTCTTTAACTTCAAACAACGAACTAATCGAGCCATGTTCGGTAATATTTCTAATTGCTTCTGCAAAAAGTGGTGCTACCGACAGCACCTTTATTTTACGACTTTGTTTGGTAAGCGGAATGGTATCGCAAACCACCAACTCGTCTAAAACACTGTTTTCTATATTTTCGTATGCTTTACCACTTAATACAGGGTGAGTACACATAGCCCTTACGCTATTGGCACCTTTGTCTTTAATTAAGTTGGCTGCTTTGGCTAAGGTATTACCGGTGTCAATAATATCATCAACCATAACAACATCTTTGCCTGCCACGTCACCAATTAGGTTCATGCTGGCAATTTCGTTTGCTCTTCTGCGCTCTTTGTCAACAATTACCATATCGCATCCCAGGGCTTTGGCATAAGTACGGGCACGTGCCGAAGATCCAATATCCGGAGAGGCAATTATAATGTTTGAACCAAAATTGCTACGCTTTATATAAGGTATAAATATAACCGATGGATCTAAGTGATCTACCGGAACTTCGAAAAATCCTTGAATTTGAGGTGCGTGTAAATCCATGGTAATTACACGGCTGGCACCCACTTTAACCAACATATCGGCTACTACTTTAGAGCCAATCGAAACGCGTGGCTTGTCTTTTCTGTCTTGGCGTGCCATGCCAAAGTAGGGGATAACAGCTGTAATATAATGTGCCGATGCCCTTTTAGCAGCATCTATCATTAATAGCAATTCCATTAAATTATCGCTGTTGGCAAACGTAGATTGTATCAAAAACACATCGCAACCACGCACACTTTCGTTAAAGCTAGGCTGAAATTCTCCGTCGCTAAACTTGCTAATAACGCAGTCGCCAAGAGGTTTGCCATAACTTTCGGCAATTTGCTCAGACAAATACCTTGAATTGGTGCCCGAGAACAATTTTATTTCGTTGCGTAACTGCATGGTTATAATACAATTAAGACATCCCTGTGAGGGGATGTCTTTGTTGGTTGGTTGACCGACCAGGGGTCGAACCTGGACTCTTCTGAACCAAAATCAGACGTGTTGCCAGTTACACCATCGGTCAATTGGGTGTGCAAAAGTATGTATTTTTATATTCTTGTAAAGTATTTTTTTAAAAAATTTTGTAAAACCGCACTAAAACACTCATTTGCATTTAAAATATGCCATTTTTTGCCTTAGCTGCAAAGATAAAATGCAAATTCATTAAAATTTGTTTTATTCGCACCCAATAACCATTGAACAATTCGTATGACCATTGAATTACAAAACAGTACACTACCCTCGCTTCACTTATTCTTTAGAAATGCAGCTAATAACATAAAAGGGCTCGATAGTGTTTACATGCTCGAAAAGAAAAAAGACAACTGGGCTGAAACCACCTACCGCGAAGCACTTAGGCAAATAAATGCCATTGCTGCCTTTTTGCACAACCGCGGCTACCAAAAACAAGATCGCATTGCACTAATCATAGAAAATTGCCCCGAGTATATTTGTTTCGATCAGGCTTTAATGCAGTTGGGATATGTAAATGTCAGCATTTATCCAACATTGTCTGAAAGCGAAATCGAATACATTATTAACGATTCAGGCTCTAGGGCTATATTGGTTGGTACGCCATTTTTATTTAAAAGGGTAAGCAAGGTAAGGGCAAATTGCCCCAATTTAGATTTGGTAATTACAGCCTTCGACCATAATAAAACTGATGAAAAAACCACTACTTACAGTAAAATGGTAGAAACAGGCGAACAGCTGTATCCGGGCTTAAAAGAGCAAATTGAAGCGCAACTAAATACGGTAACCCGCAACGATTTAAGCTGCTTATTATACACCAGTGGTACCACCGGAAAGCCCAAAGGCGCCATGCTTACACACAATAATTTTATAACCAATGTGCAAATGGCTTTACATTTAGCGCCTATTGTTAACAAAGATTATCGCTTTTTGTCATTCTTGCCACTTTGCCACGTTTACGAGCGCACTGCAACATATTATATGAGTACCATTGTTGGTTCGCAAATAGCATTTGCTCAAAGCTTAGAAGCTTTGGCCGGAAATATTGTTGAAATGAAACCAACAGCCATTTTAACCGTGCCTCGTTTGCTCGAGCGTATAGAGGAAAAAACTCGTAAAATGGTAACCTCTAAAGGTGGTTTAAGCTTAAAAATATTTAACTGGGCATTTAATGTAGGCGAACAACGCAGGTTAAATTACGAAGTTGGTATAAAAAACTCATTGGCATTGAATCTGCAATTAGCCATTGCCGAGAAACTGGTTTTTAGAAAAATTAAAAATAAATTGGGTGGAAACATGCGCATTATGATTAGTGGCGGTGGTGCTATGCCAAAACATGTGGGAGAGTTTTTTGCCAATCTTGGTATAACCGTTTGCGAAGGGTATGGCTTAACAGAAACAAGCCCGCTGGTTAGTGTTAACCTACCCGAACGTCAGGTTTTTGGAACTGTAGGACGAATTGGTAAAGGCTGCGAAGTGGCCATTCAAAATCCCGATACCAAAGAAATTTATACCATACAAACATACGATACCTACAAACCCGATTTTGAATCGGCTGAAGGTGAAATTTTAGTGCGCGGACAAAATGTAATGAAAGGCTACTGGAATTTGCCCGAGCAAACAGCCGAAACCATTGACAAAGATGGCTGGTTGCATACCGGCGATGTTGGTAAATTCCACAAAGGGTTTCTGAAAATTACCGACCGTATTAAAAATATTATCGTAAATAGCTTTGGTAAAAATGTGTACCCAACGCCAATAGAAAACACTTACTTAAAAAGCGATAAAATTGAGCAAATCTTTTTAATTGGCGATAAACGCGAATACCTTACTGCTATTGTGGTTCCAAGTAAAGAAGAAATGAAAGAAGTATTTGGCTTAACCGATGATTTTTTTGCAGAAGCCGACAATTTTATAAAAGACGAAAAATACATTGAATGGCTTGAAAAAGACATGCATAAATTAGAAACCGAGTTAGGTAAATTTGAGCGTGTAAAAAGCTTTATAATTAAACGCAGGCCATTTACCCTAGAAGAAGGAGAAATGACACCTACGCAAAAAATTAAGCGCAAAGTAGTTGAACAAAAATTTGCTAAAGAAATAGACGATATGTATGCGCAATTGGTAATTTAATACCTTATTTCAACTCGTCTGCATTCTTTTGCGCTTAAATTCTGATTTTCTTCAGACATTTTACCTTTAGCGTATATTTTTATATTTTTTATGCTAAAGCCATTTAATAGTAGCTCGTTTTGAACTGAATTTGCTCGTAAATCAGATAATCTTTGATTAAATTCATTGTTACCAACCCAATCAGTATAGGCTACAAGTTGCAGCACTTTATCCGGGTTTTGTTTTACAATATTTTTAATAAGTGTTTTATAGTCATTGCTTAAATTATAACTACCCACCTCAAAATAAAGAACGGTTAAAATATTTTCGAATTTAGTGTCAACAATTTCAGGGGTAGTGGTATTAGCAGATGATAATTTTGCCATAGCGTTTTTTAAAGATTCTATTTCTAGCTTTAAATTGGCTATTTCAAATAAAAGAGAGTCTCTAAATAATTTTAAATCATCGTTATTAGTATTTTGTTTTTGCTCGCCTGCTAATATTTTATTATTTAAAAAGTCATTAACCTTTTCCCTCATTGCCAACAATTCCTGAGTTTCTTCGTGATGTTTTGAATTTTGTGCCATTAAAATGTTAGCATTTACAAACAAAACAAAATAAATCCCTATGAAACATAATTTCTTAATCATTGTATTTGGCAATTAAAGTGTCAATGGTTTTTTGTAATGATTTAATACGGTCTATTTGGTCGCTATTGGTTATTTTATAGTTTGATAAAACTTTGCTTAAATTTTTATTCAGTCTGCTTAATTCATTTTTCATGTCAATCAAACCTGGATTGTTTTGTTCAATAGCAGTTAATTCGTTTAGTCTTAAATTTATTTTTGCAATTTCGTCACTTATTATTTGCTCAGAAACAACTTTTTTATTTTGGGGCCTATTAAAAGCAAAAAGAAAACTTATTTCATTTTCAACGGGTGAAACTTGTTTCATATTGCCTGAATTAGTGTAAAAAGCATAATTAACGCCAACTGATTTAAAATTCAGACCTGTTAGAATAACTATGCTCCCATTTGTTCTGTAACCACCACCTATCGTAATAGTTTCATTCCACATTACACTTGAAAGAAAATCTGTTAAAGACACATTTCTTGAAATTTGATAGTGATTCAGCATAGGTTTAATTCTCCATTCTTTTTTTGTGCCAGTATAAATATTATATGCTGAATTTATTACCGTGAATGTATTTATTGGTTTATCCCCTGTCATTAAACAAGGCATAGCAAGATTAAATTCAAATGCATTGCTATATTTGTATGAAATACCTGCTCCTGATGTAAATCTTGTTCGGTTTAATTCAGTATTATTTAAGGTATAATCGCTTAAATCAACCATATTATTCAATAGCTCGCTTTTTATATTTGCTTGCGTAAAGCCAAATGATAAACCGAAGTTAATATTACTTTTGAGATCCAGTTTTATTGATTTATTTATAATAGCTTCTGCATTTATTGTTTGAAATACGCCAGACGAAACACTTAAAACTTTTGCGCCAACAGCTAAATCATTCTTTATAGGGCTATATATACCAAAGTTGTAATTTCTGCCTCCGTTTATCATATTGCCCGATAAACTTTTTAAATTAAAAACGGTTTGTATATTTTCGGTTGAACCGGCAAGTGCAGGGTTATATAAAAATTGATTCAGCAAATTACTATAAGCGGTGTTTCTTTCTTGTGCTATAGATGCTTTTGTTAAAATAAACAATATGCAAAATGTTTTAAATAAATTTTTCATGATTTTTTGATTTAATTAGGTTTAACAATATTTATTGTACCCGAAAATGATTTACCGGTTTCTTTGTTTTTAAGCAAATAATAATAGGTACCGGTTTCAACTATTTTTCCATTGAATTTTCCATCCCATTCATTATTATAATTTTTATCCTTGTAAAATACTTCTATGCCAAAACTGTTAAATACAGATAATGAAAAATCACTATATGAAATCACGTCATCAATAGTAAAATTATCATTTATTCCATCACCATTAGGAGACATGTAATTATTGACAGGTAGAATATCTTTAACAAAATAACAAGGTTGCTTGCTATACAAAATATATGGAGAGCCAGCTGTACCAAATGAAACATTATCAAAAAAATCAGTTGTTGTTACAAGCTCATATACTGAGTCATTTTCTTCAATATATGCTTTAAAGGTCAATTCTTCACCCGAAACAGTATTACTGTAAACAAATAATGAGGCTAAGTACCTGCCATTTATTATTTGATTTGTTTTTGCAACACCACGACATTCTCCGTTTACAAATACGCCAATCATGTTTACCGGCTTAGTTTGTTCAGCGCAGTTTATATTAATGGCACACATCATCGTTAAATTGTACTGAAAATTTTCCGGTAAAACTTTCCAATCAGGTATCGCCGAATGACTTACAAATTTTTGAGATATCAGTATAAGTGTTATTAAAACCTGTTTTTTAATTTGTGTTTTCATGTTATTTTGTTTTTAATATTTTATGTCTAAGAATTTCTCCATTTAAGTTTATTTCAACAATATAAACGCCCTCATTTAGGTATTCTGCCCAAATAGTGAACTCTTTTGATATTGCATCTGTTTGATTGATTAATTCATTGATTAATAAGCTACCAGAGACGTCAAATACTTTTATATTTACATCTGTTAAAGCATTTTGACTAACTGTAATCGTAAACTTATTATTAAATGGAACAGGATATATTTTGGAAGAGAGAATTCCTTCCTTACTATTTATTGGCTTGCAGTTGTTATTTTTAAGTACAAAAGGATATTTTAAACTACCTTTTAAATCGTTTAGTACAAAAGTGGTATTTTCTTCAATTGCGTACTCTTTACCTGTTTCCTCGTCTAGAAGTTTATATGTTATCAATTCGTTTGTATTACCTGCTACAGTTAAAAAATAGTATTGATTATTATTAAAAACATTAATCTTTCCGCTGTAGCCACGTAACTCTTCATTTACAAATGCTCCTAGGTATAAATTATTCTTACTTTTTAAGTCATCGCAAATGTTAATATCTGCAATCAAATTCATACTACCTAAATATTTATGCTGATTATGAAACCAATGTTTTGAAATAAATTCTTTATTTACTGGAGCTTTTTTACCAAACATTGCATTTCTTGGGTAATTAAACGAACCTGCTTCACTTGATTTTAACATATATCCTTGATTTGGAATCATCGCACTTAAACTTCCAATCCATCCTAAAACAGTATCATATACCGCAAAATTTGATTGACCTTTTATTAAATCATTCTGTTTTGCATTTAAGTCAGACAGCGCTTCATTCGGACTCATATTTCTTTGCGATACAAAGCCTACATAATTCCAACCGGCTAAATAGTTTATCTTTCTAAGTAACGGATTAGCTTCAATACCTCTTAGTTCAAGCGTGTCTTGTTGATTTAAATTAATTAAATACGAGAGTTCAGGTTTTACGCCGGCATTTAAATTAGCAAGTGTTCCAGACCATCCATTTGTATTGTCAAATACAGCCATTTGTGTATTTGACTTTATCTGATTACCGTTAAAAGGTTTTAATTTATTAAACAATAAATTAATATTATTCGAATCTTGCATTAATAAATTAAACGAAATCCAGTTCCAACCTTTTTTCAATATAATCTGTTGAGAAACTTTGTCAAAAGCGTTAAATATCTGAGGGTTGGCAATTGAGCCTACAACATTATTTGATATAAAATTTAATGTAGGTGAAACCTCAACATGTATTTTACCTAAAGAGGCATTCCAAATTCTAAATTCTAATTGTTCATTGTCTATATTTCCATATACATCAAGAAAAACTAAATATCGGTCTAATTGCTCATAATATTTTAAATATGCAACACCCCTACATTCATTGTTTACAAAAGCTGCAAGCATATCTTCCTTATTACCGCTTATGATATTATTTACTCTAATTTGCCCAACAATACTCATGGTTTTAGAGAATTTACTTTTATCAACGTTCCATGTTGGTGGAATAGCTTTAACACTTAAATTTAAAACCATTTTAGAGTCAAAACCAAAATCTGTTGACAGTGCTAAGTCTTGTTCATAGTTACCAATGTTTAGGTTTTCATCAACCGTAAATACAATATCGGTTTTGCTATTAGGGCCAATGGTTCCGCTGTTTACCGAAGCTTTTAGCCATATAGGTATATTTTTTATTGTAAATTCTTTTAATGCACCACCTGAGTTTATAATTGATGCAGTAAATGTTAATTTTTCACCCGTTGCTTTGGTTAAAGTAATATTACTACTTTGCCATCTTACTTGATTTTTGTCAACATATGCAATCCATGTTTTAGGTGATTGCATCGTATTGCCATTTTTATCGTTTATGTTTTTAACTGTAATATTCAAGGTTACATTTTCTATAAATTCGTTCGCCATTGTTGGAGTTATAATAATTTTATCTCCATTTACTGTGTAAGTAAAGTTAACATTTTGAGCTCCACTTGGTAGTTTTACAGATGGCGTATTACTATTAAAGCTTACATTACCAAATTTGGAAAACCTCCTATTGGTATTTGTAATATCTTCATCACTTTCGCTTAGCATAGGAACACCCATTATCTCATCATATTTTTCAAACGGATAGTATAATACCAATCCTGATTCTTTACCAGTTAGCCTTGAATTTTTATCTCGTTTAATTTGTTCAATTAATCTTGAAGAATTCCAAAACCTAAGCTCATCAATTTGTCCATTAAAGTAATTTGAAGTACTATCAAAAATTTCAGCGCCAATATTATTCCAACCTTTAGCACCTACCCATAACTTCAATCCACCAAATTGTTCAATTGCTCCTGATTGTATGGTGTTTTGTAAATTATTGTCAATATAACAAGAAAGGCTGCTGTTTCGTCTTAAAATCAAAGCAAAATGATGCCAGTTGCCATCGAAAAAGTTTTTGCTGGTAGCCAAAAAATAAACTCCATTGTGCTTTATTACTACTCTACCAATCGAATCCGTTTCAATACTCCATTTTAAGTTGGCATTAGGGTCAGAAATATTTCCAGTACCATTTGAAAGTAAACCAACTCGGTTACCATTATTCCCTTTAAACCAAAATTCAATGGTAAAATCCATTTCTTTACTAATGCCGAAATGTGTAGTAGGCACAGTTATATAGTCGCTATTACCATTAAAATTTATTGATTTACCTGATGGATTTATTTGCCACTGCGCATTAATAATGTTTCCATGTCTGAAACGTGCATAGTCTTTTGCCAATAAACTTTCTGCTTCATCCATTTTCCAATTTCCTATCAATCCGTTTTCGGAACCGCTTAGTGCAAGAGATTTTGTTTGATTTATTTCTGTAATGCTTCTGGCAATATTCCAAAGTCTAACTTCAAACAAATTACCTTTTAAAAATCTGGATGTACCTGTTGCAGCTTTACCAAAATATAGCTTACCTGTACTTTCATAAGGATTTAATATACTGTTATTGCCAATATTTACAACTTGTTCGTTTATGATTAAGTCTGCTATTTGAGCGTTTGCATTATATGAAACAGCATAAAAATTAAATGAATTTGTATCAATTACAGTATTATTACTTACAACGGTTTCTGAACCTAGTTTAAAATACAACTGATTGTTACTGTTAAAACCAAACTCCATTGTTGCAGAAGTATCCGAACCTTGTGAGCATAACACCATATTGCCAATACCTGAACGCTTATGCCACAATTCTATGGTAAATGATTTGCGTTGAAGACTAATTTGTTGGTCAACTTCAACATAATCGTTATCGCCATCAAAAAGCAAGCTGGTGTTATTGCTTATTTTTGATTTATTTAATACACCGGTAAGCTCAAAATTTGAAGAAGATAAGGTGCTTTGTTCAATATCTTCATTAAATTGAATACTAATGTCATCTACCGGTGATAAGATTCCATTTGCCGGACTTGGTGTACCAAATGGAGTCGGGTTTACCCTGTCAACAACACCAACCATTACCTGAGAGTTTACATACGAATTAGGATAACCGGGCGCAATACATTCTGCAACAGCTCGTAGTTCATAGTTTCCATCAGTAAGGTTTTTAAAATTAAATGGATAAAAAATATTCGGTTCGCCAATGGGTATTAGTCTTGTTGCATCACTGGTATCTTTAAAGAAACTGCGTTCTGTAAACCAAGTATTGGTACCACCGGGTTTGTATTGAAAATGTATAGCTTTAAAACCACCCCAATTGTAATTATAACCACCGATTACAACTGGCAGGGTATCATTAAAGCTATTGTTCAAAATCCAACGGTCGCCCGGAGATTTAAGTTCAGCATTTGTGCATGTTGGTAAAAATCTTGCGCTTATAGAAACTGTATCAAAAATATTATCATCACAAACCGATTTTAAAATTAGTTTAATATTATCATAATTGTAATGAACAGGTCCTCTTTTTACAGTTAATGTTTTTTGAACAATAGCTCCATAAGGTACTGTAAAATCTCTATTTGGATCTAAGCCATCAATTTTTAGTACTGCTCCAAAAGGATTGCTGCTTTCATCAACCCTTAAGCTGTAAGTTCTATCCTGACGACCTTCACTTAAATTACCCAATTCTACAATAAATACTGCTTCATCAGATGCAGGGATATTAAAATTATTTCTTTGCTGAACAGCTATTTTAGGTACATCATTTCTAGCAGTTGCAGCTTGAATTTCAAATCCATTATTTACCAGAGTTGTAGATGTAATTGTATCATTAGATGGGTCAAAAAACATAGCTCTTTGCAGACCTTCATATGGGCATGATGTTCTACCGGCTCTTAATTTGAAAACATGCCCTCCACCGGTTTTAGGGTCAACCACATCTACCGAAATTAAATCTCCGTCATCGCCATCTTGTAAGGTATAAGAATATGAGTTGGAGATACTTGTAGATTTAGAGTTTGAAGAGCCTTTTGTTATATCAGTTGTAGCAGAAAATGTTATTTCTTGTCCAACCCCAAAAAGTTCCCAACCGGTCATTAAAGAAAAGTTAGCACCAACTTGTACTTCAATTGTTTCGGTATAAGTTCTGTCTATCTGAGATGTAAATTCTTTTGTCAATGCTGTTTTGCCTAAACTGATATTACTGCCACCAGCAACAGAGTTGCTGCCTGGCGTATTTAGTACTCGGTATTTATCAGCCTCATTTCGTGCAATAGCAGCTTTCCATAACCTAATCTGGTCGTTAAAAAATCTTACAGAATCAACATCATGGGGCAAATTACCTCTAAATATATAGCTTTGCCCAATCGAGTCTCTGGCTTCTCTAATAAAAGGTGTAGAGCTAGAGCGCAACCCTCCCCAAATAGGGTCATCATTATTTGAACCAAATTTTCTTTTAAATAATGGATCAGATGTATTATTAAAGACAACTTCATACATTAATTGACTTCTATTATTTAATCTTCCATTGGTTAAGAATTGATTTCTTATATTTTCCAAGTCTGGAATAATTAAGTTTAAAATTTCATCCTGTGTATAGGCAAAAGTTGTATTTATATCACCCGGAGATAAGTAATAACCTACTTTTTTACCAATTCTGTAACCATTCGTTTCATTGCCAAAACATACCTGATAGCCCAATGAATTACTTATAACTCGGCACCTAGCAGTATCTATAAGCTCAATAACATCAGCATTGCCAAAAATTATATTCATTGATTTGCCGTAATAAACATCTGCACCAGAACCAACCGAACCAGGGTCTGAACCTGTTGTAATTGTAGTAGAGTTTGATGTAGATGTGACAATTTCTCCCTCTGAATTTACACTTAAACTTACCGATGCACCTGTTGTTAAGTTTAATTTTACTTCCTGTTCAATCATTTTGCCACCAAACGCAAAAGGACCTACCATTGAGCCTGCACCAGCCCCAATAAATGTAGTTTGTTTTGAACCTAAATCTGAAACATTGCTGAATGATCTTGCCATTGCAGTATTCAAATTCCATTTTTCAGTAGTGGTTATGGTTTTTCCTGCTGACCAAGTTGTACTGCTACTGCTACCCGGTGGATCTCTTAATACATAATCAACAATTGCAGGCCCTCTGGTAGTAAAGTTACTACCACCCGGGCGGGTGCCTAAAACATAAGCTCTGAATTGCTGGTTATTTAAATCTCCAATATTTGGCAAATAATTAACTATTGTACCAATATCAGGAATAAATTGCATTTCTATGGTGTGGGTATAACTGTATTGAGGAAAAATTGTATTTCTTAATTCGTTTGGAAAGCCTGCTCTGAAAGATAAAATGTGTTTGCCATCTTTTATAGATACATCTTCTATAGCTTTATTAGCTGTTGCTAAATTATTAAATATCTTTAATCGGCCATTTACAGGTACAAAATCAAATCTTGTAGAATCATTAGTTGGCTTATCTATATTGGTATATTTTTCAACAATTTTTACTAAACCTTCATAATCTTTGGCTTGAGAAAAAACTGGATAAATTAATGGGTTGTTTTTTAAGTTTATTGAAATTGTGTCACTAATATAATATACAGAATCACCAATAAAATTATTCTCAAACACATTAAATGGTGTGTTGTTAGTAGTTAAATAAATTATTGGCGTTTCAAAATATTTAAAATTCAAAGCCGCATAATATTCAGAGCTGTCAACTCTTATAAACGCTTCTGTTACCAAAGTATCATAAACCTTAATTTTTAAAGGAATATTAGTTAAATCAAGCGTGTTCGGATTGTTTAATGTTTGATTTGTTAATAAAGTGGGGTCAGGATTATTTATTAATTTTAGTCCGTTTATATTGTATCTAAGTGGATATAAAAACGTTTCAAATTCACCTGTTGAATCATTAGTAACTATATTTCTTGAAAAGCAACCATTGATACCGCTCTGGCCAACCGAATTAAAGCTAAATTGTGCTTTTCCTATATTATTTTTGGTTCTTCCCAATCCATGTACTTTATTAAGTTCTCTGTTTCCGCCAGCTACTC
>VFQQ010000941.1_pt1 | contig 47228 bp, 61 predicted proteins | sample 3512341 | NCBI WGS metagenome assembly VFQQ01 (sample SAMN10412373, study PRJNA504923) | tailings metagenome | isolation source: Relicate 2 Philex TSF1 revegetated site | place: Philippines: Tuba, Benguet | collected 2017-08-29 | reverse complement strand
AACTGATCGCGCCGATCGCCATGGATGAAGGCCTGCGCTTCGCTATCCGCGAAGGCGGCCGCACCGTCGGTGCCGGCGTCGTCGCTTCCATCTCGGCGTAAGCGGCAACTGGGACCTGAAGACAATGGATAGCCAGAATATCCGTATCCGCCTCAAGGCTTTCGATCATCGTGTGCTCGATCAGAGCACCAGCGAGATCGTCAGCACGGCGAAGCGCACCGGCGCCCGTGTGCGGGGCCCGATCCCCTTGCCGACGCATATCGAGAAGTTCACTGTGAACCGCTCGCCGCACGTCGACAAGAAATCCCGTGAGCAGTTTGAAATCCGCACGCACAAGCGGTTGCTCGACATCGTCGACCCGACGCCTCAGACCGTGGACGCGCTGATGAAGCTCGACCTGGCTGCCGGCGTCGACGTCGAGATCAAGCTCTGAGGTGATTGAAATGCGTACCGGATTGGTGGCACGCAAGCTGGGTATGACCCGGCTGTTCGCGGACGATGGGAGCCATGTTCCCGTCACCGTGCTGAAAGTGGACAACCTCCAGGTTGTGGCACAGCGCACGGCGGAAAAGGACGGCTACATTGCCGTTCAGCTTGGTCTTGAGACCGTGAAGCCGAAGAACGTCTCGAAGGCGCTCCGCGGTCATTACGCCAAGGCCAATGTGGAACCGAAGCGCAAGCTGACGGAATTCCGCGTCGCCCCCGAGGGCCTCGTGGATGTCGGCGCCGAGCTCTCGGTCGAGCATTTTGTGGTTGGTCAGTTCGTCGATGTGACGGGTACCACCGTGGGCAAGGGCTTCGCCGGTGCGATGAAGCGGCACAATTTCCGTGGTCTGGAAGCCAGCCACGGTGTGTCGGTCAGCCATCGTAGCCATGGTTCGACCGGTAACCGCCAGGATCCGGGCCGCACCTTCAAGAACAAGAAGATGGCCGGCCATATGGGCGACCGTCAGCGGACCCAGCAGAATCTCGTCGTGGTGCGCACCGATGCCGCCCGCGGCCTGATCATGCTGAAGGGCAGCGTTCCGGGTTCGGAAGGTCAGTATGTGCTGGTCAGCGATGCGGTGAAGAAGCCGCGCGCCAAGGACCTGCCGATGCCGGCCGCTCTGAAGTCGGCCGAGAAGTAAGGGTTTAGGACCATGACCGAGACCATCGAAGTCAAGGTGACGGACCTGGACAACCAGGAGAGCGGTACGCTCGCCCTGTCCAAGGACGTCTTCGGCCTGCCGGCGCGTGCGGATATCCTGCAGCGCATGGTGATCTGGCAGCTTGCCAAGCGCCAGCAGGGCACCCACAAGAGCAAGACCTACGGCGAGGTCTCTGGTTCCACGCGCAAGATCGTGAACCAGAAGGGCTCGGGCGGCGCCCGTCATGGCGGCATCCGCGCACCGCAGTTCCGCGGCGGCGGCAAGGCTTTCGGCCCGGTGGTGCGCAGCCATGCCATCGACCTGCCGAAGAAGGTGCGCAAGCTGGCCCTCAAGACCGCTCTGTCGGTCAAGCTGGCCGAAGGCAAGCTCAAGGTTCTGGACCAGGCCAGCCTGGGTGCCAGCAAGACCAAGGATCTTGCCGGCAAACTGAAGAATCTGGGCCTGGACAATGCCCTGTTCATCGACGGCAAGACCGTGAACGACAATTTCGCGCTGGCCGCTCGCGCCATCCGCAACATTGACGTGCTGCCGGAGCAGGGCGCCAATGTGTACGACATCCTGCGCCGCGACACCTTGGTGCTGACCAAGGCGGCGGTCGAAGCCCTGGAGGCTCGCCTGAAATGAGCGCGCTGAACCACTATGATGTGATCATCAGCCCGGTGATCACTGAAAAGGCCACCCGGACCTCTGAATATAACCAGGTGACCTTCCGTGTGCCCCTCGATGCCACCAAGCCGCAGATCAAGGCGGCGGTCGAGGCTTTGTTCAAGGTGAAGGTCAAGGCCGTCAACACCCTGCGGGTGAAGGGCAAGACCAAGTTGTTCCGTGGCCGTCCGGGCCAGCGCTCGGACTACAAGAAGGCGATGGTCACCCTCGCCGAAGGCCAGCGGATCGACGTGACGACGGGGATCTGAAGCCATGGCTTTGAAGAACTTTAAGCCGGTCACGCCGTCCACCCGTGGTCTGGTGCTGATCGACCGCTCGCAGCTTTACAAGGGCCGCCCGGTCAAGGAATTGACCGAGGGTCTGAAGAAGTCCGGCGGCCGTAACAATTCCGGCAAGATCACCACCCGCCATATCGGCGGCGGCCACAAGCGCCGCTACCGCCTGGTGGATTTCAAGCGCCGCAAGTTCGATGTGGGTGCCACGGTCGACCGGATCGAATACGATCCGAACCGCACCGCCTTCATCGCGCTGCTGAAGTATGACGACGGCGAGGTGGCCTACATCCTGGCGCCGCAGCGTCTCAAGGTGGGCGACCGCGTGGTGGCCGGCGAGAAGGCCGACATCAAGCCCGGCAACGCCATGCCGATGAAGTCGATCCCGGTCGGCACCATCATCCACAATGTCGAGCTGAAGCCCGGCAAGGGTGGCCAGATGGCCCGTTCGGCCGGCGCCTATGTGCAGCTGGTGGGCAAGGATCAGGGCATGGCCCTGCTGCGTATGCCCTCGGGCGAGCAGCGCCTGGTGCGCGCCGAATGCATGGCGACCATCGGTGCGGTGTCGAACCCCGATAACCAGAACCAGAATCTCGGCAAGGCTGGCCGCAAGCGCTGGATGGGTGTTCGCCCGACCGTGCGTGGTGTGGCGATGAACCCGATCGATCACCCGCATGGTGGTGGTGAAGGGCGTACCTCTGGTGGCCGCCATCCGGTGACCCCGTGGGGCAAGCCGACCAAGGGCAAGCGGACGCGCACCAACAAGCGTACGCAGAACATGATTTTGCGCCGGCGTCCGCCGGGCGCGCATAGCTGATCGGCTTAGGAGGCTGTCGTGGCACGTTCCGTATGGAAAGGCCCGTTCGTTGACGGGTATTTGCTGAAGAAGGCCGACACCGCGCGTTCGTCGGGTCGCAAAGAGGTCATCAAGACCTGGTCGCGGCGTTCGACGGTCATGCCGCAGTTCGTTGGTCTGACTTTTGGCGTTCATAACGGTCAAAAGTTCATCCCGGTGCTGGTGACCGAGGAAATGGTGGGGCATAAGCTGGGCGAATTCGCCCCGACCCGCAACTTCCCCGGCCATTCCGCCGACAAGAAGGCGAAGAAGTAACCATGAGCAAGCAGGCACGCGAATCCCGCCTCGGCGAGACCGAGGCCATGGCGATCGGACGCAACATCCGTGTCAGCCCGCGCAAGCTCGGCATCGTGGCCGGTCTGATCCGTGGCAAGCGGGTCGAGGCTGCCCTGTCGGAGCTGACCTTCTCCAAGCGCCGCATCGCGCTGGACGTGAAGAAGGTGCTGCAGTCGGCCATCGCCAATGCCGAAAACAACCACCAGCTCGATGTTGATCGTCTGGTGGTGTCGGAAGCCAGCGTCGGCAAGGGCCTGGTGATGCGTCGTTTCCATGCCCGCGCCCGCGGCCGTGGCACCCGCATCGAGAAGCCGTTCAGCCATCTGACCATCGTGGTGCGCGAGCGCAGCGATGAAGAGAAGGCCGCGAAGGGCAAGGGCAAGAAGGCGGCTGCCAAGGCCGAGGAGCAAGCGTAATGGGTCAGAAAGTTAATCCGATCGGCCTCCGCCTCGGGATCAACCGCACCTGGGATTCCCGCTGGTATGCCGGCGACAAGGAATATGCCACGCTGCTGCACGAGGATCTGAAGATCCGCAAGTTCCTGGAGCAGCGCCTGGCCCAGGCCGGCGTTGCCCGCATCGTGATCGAGCGGCCGGCCAAGAAGGCCCGCATCACCATCCACTCGGCGCGTCCGGGCGTGGTGATCGGCAAGAAGGGCGCCGATATCGAGAAGCTGCGTTCCGAGCTGGCCAAGATGACCAAGTCGGAAGTGCATCTCAATATCGTCGAGATCCGCAAGCCGGAACTGGATGCCCGTCTGGTGGCCGAGAATATCGCCCAGCAGCTTGAGCGCCGCGTTGCCTTCCGCCGCGCCATGAAGCGCGCTGTGCAGTCGGCCATGCGTCTGGGCGCCGGCGGCATTCGTATCAATTGCAGCGGTCGCCTCGGCGGCGCTGAAATTGCCCGTATCGAGTGGTATCGCGAGGGCCGCGTGCCGCTGCACACCCTGCGCGCCGATGTGGATTTTGCCCGCGGCACTGCCAAGACCGCTTATGGCACCTGCGGCGTCAAGGTTTGGGTGTTCAAGGGCGAGATCATGGCCCATGACCCGATGGCCCAGGACAAGCGCCTGGCCGATGCCCCCAGCGGCCGTCAGGGCTGAGACCGGAGTTAACGCGTCATGATGCAACCTAAGCGTACAAAGTTCCGCAAGGCCTTCAAAGGCCGCATCAAGGGTGTGGCCAAGGGCGGTACGGAGCTGAATTTCGGCGCCTTCGGCTTGAAGGCGCTCGAACCTGCGCGTATTACTGCGCGCCAGATCGAAGCCGCGCGCCGGGCGATCACACGCCACATCAAGCGGCAGGGCCGCATGTGGATTCGTGTGTTCCCGGATCTGCCGGTTTCGTCGAAGCCTGCCGAAGTCCGCATGGGTTCCGGTAAGGGTTCGCCGGAATTCTGGGTGTGCCGTATCAAGCCGGGCCGAATCATGTTCGAGCTCGACGGCATCCCGGGTCCGCTGGCCAAGGAAGCTTTCTTGCTCGGCGCTGCCAAGCTGCCGATCAAGACCCGTGTCGTCACCCGTATCGGTGAAGGAGCGTAATGCCATGAAGACCAGCGAACTGGTCGGCAAGACCAAGGACGAGTTGGTGGCCAAGCTCACCGATCTGAAGAAGGAGCAGTTCAACCTGCGCTTCCAGAAGGCGACCGGCCAGCTCGAAAACACCGCGCGCGTCCGCCAGGTGCGTCGGGATATTGCCCGGGTGCGGGGCCTGCTGGGCAAGCAGGCCGCGGCGGCGCGGGCTTAAGGAGAGCAAGAGATGCCGAAGCGCGTATTGCAGGGCGTCGTGGTGAGCGACAAGGGCGACAAGACCATCGTGGTCAAGGTCGAGCGTCGCATCATGGACCCCATGTATAAGAAGTTCATCCGCCGCTCCAAGCGCTACCATGCGCATGACGAGAACAACGCCCATAAGGTGGGCGATGTGGTCTGGATCGAAGAGACCCGCCCGCTTTCAAAGTTGAAGCGGTGGATCGTCGTCGAAAACCAGGCCTGAGCCGGCACCAAAGTAGAAACGAGGTACAGGTCCAATGATCCAGGTGGAAACCAATCTCGACGTCGCCGACAATTCAGGCGCGCGCCGAGTCCAGTGCATCAAGGTGCTGGGCGGCTCGAAGCGCAAATATGCGCAGGTCGGTGATGTTATCGTGGTGTCGGTTAAGGACGCCATCCCGCGCGGCCGCGTGAAGAAGGGCGACGTGCATCGCGCCGTCATCGTGCGCACTGCCAAGGAAATCCGTCGCCCGGATGGCAGCGCCATCCGCTTCGACCGCAATGCTGCCGTGCTCATCAACAAGCAGAATGAGCCGATCGGCACTCGCATCTTCGGGCCGGTGACGCGCGAACTGCGCTCCAAGAGCCATATGAAGATCATTTCGCTGGCGCCGGAGGTGCTATAAGCCATGGCCGAGAAGCTGAAGATCAAGAAGGGCGACAAGGTTGTCGTCATCACTGGACGGTCGAAAGGCGTGAAGGGCGAAGTACTGAGCGTCGATCGCGAGAATAGCCGTGCCGTGGTGGCCGGCGCCAATAAGGCGACCCACCATGTCAAGCCGAGCCGCACCCAGGCCGGCGGTATCGAGCAGCGTGAAGCCTCGATCCACGTTTCCAACCTGTTGCACCAGGATCCCAAGGACGGCAAGCCGACCCGCGTGGGTGTGAAGTTCCTGGAAGATGGCCGCAAGGTGCGCTTCGCGAAGCGCTCCGGCGAAGTCATTGATCGTTGAGGGAGGCTGCTGTCATGGCTACCCGTTTGAAGGAATTCTACGACACCGAGGTGCGCAAGCAGCTCATCGAGAAATTCGGCTACACCAACCCGATGGCGGTGCCGAGGATCGAGAAGATCGTGATCAATATGGGCGTCGGCGAAGCTGCCGCCGATTCCAAGAAGGTGCAGGTTGCGGCGGTTGAACTGGCCGCCATCACTGGTCAGAAGCCGGTGCTGACCCGCGCCCGCAAGGCGATCGCGAATTTCAAGCTGCGTGAAGGCCAGGCGATCGGTTGCAAGGTCACGCTGCGCCGGGAACACATGTATGAGTTCCTGGACCGCCTGATCAACATCGCGCTGCCGCGCGTCCGCGACTTCCGCGGCGTGAATGGCAAGAGCTTCGACGGTCGTGGCAATTATGCCCTCGGCCTCAAGGAACAGATCATTTTCCCTGAGATCGATTACGACAAGGTCGATGCCGTGCGCGGCATGGATATCATCATCTGCACCTCGGCGAAGACGGATGAGGAAGCCCGGGCCCTGCTGGCCGGTTTCCGCATGCCGTTCCAGAACTGAGCCGGAAAGGATCGCTCAACATGGCGAAGAAGAGTTCCGTCGAAAAGAATGAGCATCGCCGCAAGCTGGCGGCTCGTTACGCCGCGAAGCGCGCCCGCCTCAAGGCCCAGTTGCAGAGCAAGAGCAACGAGCCGGAAGAGCGGTTCGCAGCCGCGCTGAAGCTGGCCGAGATGCCGCGCAATTCGGCCAAGAATCGTATCCGCAACCGTTGCGAACTGACCGGCCGCCCGCGCGCCTTCTATCGCAAGCTGAAACTGTCGCGCAACATGCTGCGTGAGCTGGCCTCGAACGGCCAGATCCCCGGCATGGTGAAGTCGAGCTGGTAAGGAGGGCATAGGCAATGGCTCTTACCGATCCGTTGGGCGATCTGCTCGCCCGCATCCGCAACGGCCAGCAGGCCGGCAAGTCGTCGATTGATTCGCCGGCTTCCAAGCTGCGCGCCAATGTGCTCGAAGTCCTGAAGAAGGAAGGCTATATCCGCGGCTATTCGCTGCTGGAAGATGGCAACAAGCGCAACCTGCGCATCGAGCTGAAATATTACGAGGGCGCGCCGGTCATCAAGTCGATCGACCGCATCTCGAAGCCCGGTCGCCGGGTCTATTCAGGCATCGAGGAATTGCCGAAGGTCCGTGGCGGCCTGGGTATCTCGATCCTGTCGACCCCGCGCGGCGTGATGTCGGATATTGAGGCGCGCGCGGCCAATGTTGGCGGCGAAGTCCTCTGCCGCGTGTTCTAAGGAGTAGGGACCCATGTCGCGTATCGGCAAACATCCGGTTCCGGTGCCCCAGGGCGTCGATGTCAAGCTCTCGGGCCAGACTCTGATCGCCAAGGGCCCGAAGGGCGAGTTGCAGCTCACCGTGGTTGACGATCTGTCGGTCGAACTGGCCGACGGCAAGGTCACGGTGAAGCCGCGTCACCCCACCCGTCGTGCCCGCTCCATGTGGGGCATGCAGCGCACCCTGGTGAACAACCTGGTCAAGGGTGTCAAGGACGGCTATAGCCGTGACCTGGACATCAACGGCGTCGGCCTGCGTGCCGCGCTCCAGGGCAAGGTGCTGCAGCTCAATATGGGCTTCAGCCATGAAGTGAACTATCCGATCCCGACCGGCATCGAGATCAAGGTGGAAAAGCCCACCTCGATCAAGATTTCGGGTGCAGATCGTCAGCTCGTCGGCCAGGTGGCTGCGGAAATCCGCGCCGTCAAGCCGCCCGAACCCTATAAGGGCAAGGGCATCAAGTATTCCGACGAGACCATCCTGCGCAAGGAAGGCAAGAAGAAGTAAGGAATGCCGTCATGAGCAAACTCACTCGCCTGAATGCGCTGAATGCGCGCCGCAAGGAACGCAACCGCACCCGTATCGTGGAGGCGGCCCATGGCCGCCCGCGTCTCAGCGTGCATCGTTCCTCGCGTTTCATCTATGCCCAGATCATCGACGACACCAAGGGTGTGACGCTGGCGGCAGCCTCCTCGCTGGAGAGCAGCCTGCGCAGCAGCCTGAAGTCGGGTGGCAACAAGGATGCCGCCACCGAAGTGGGCAAGCTGATCGCCGAGCGCGCCAAGGCCGCCGGCATCAACGACGTGATCTTCGATCGCGGCGGGTACCTCTATCACGGCCGCGTCAAGGCGCTGGCCGAGGCTGCCCGCGAAGGCGGTTTGAACTTCTAAGAAAGGTTTTGGCAGATGGCTGGTAATCAACGGGAGCGGGGCGAGCGCGGCGGTGACCGCGAGCGCGGCGGCGAGCGCGGCGACAGCGAGTTCGTCGACAAGCTGGTTTCCATCAACCGCGTCGCCAAGGTGGTGAAGGGCGGTAAGCGTTTCGGTTTCGCGGCCCTGGTGGTCGTCGGCGACCAGAAGGGCCGTGTCGGCTATGGTTCGGGCAAGGCCCGCGAAGTGCCGGAAGCCATTCGCAAGGCCACCGAGCACGCCAAGCGCAACCTGATCCGCGTCAACCTGCGCGAAGGTCGTACGCTGCATCACGATATCGAAGCCCGCCATGGCGCTGGCAAGGTCGTGCTGCGTGCTGCCCCGGCCGGTACCGGCATCATCGCCGGCGGTCCGATGCGCGCTGTGTTCGAGACCCTGGGTGTTGCCGACGTGGTGACCAAGTCGGTCGGCAGCTCCAACCCGCATAACATGGTGAAGGCGACCTTCGCGGCCCTGCAGGGCCTGAATGCGCCGCGCCAGATCGCCAACAAGCGCGGCAAGAAGGTGGCAGACATCCTCGGCCGTCGCGGCGAGAGCGAGGAGTAAGCCATCATGGCGAACAAGACTGTGAAAGTGACCTGGGTTCGCTCGGCTAACAAGCGGACCAAGGATCAGCAGGATACCATCCGTGGCCTGGGGCTGCGCCGCCTGCATCATACCCGCGAGCTGGAGGATACTCCGGCGGTGCGCGGCATGATCGCCAAGGTGCAGCATCTGCTGCAGGTCGAAGGCTGATCTTCGGATACCCCTAGAGAGGGATTAGGAATATGCGTCTCAATCAGATCGCCGACAATCCGGGCGCCCGCAAGGAGCGCATGCGTGTCGGTCGCGGCATCGGTTCCGGCAAGGGCAAGACCTCGGGCCGTGGCGTCAAGGGCCAGAAGGCGCGCACCGGCGTGTCGATCAAGGGCTTCGAAGGCGGCCAGACCCCGATTCATCGCCGTTTGCCGAAGCGTGGCTTCAATCCGCTGAATCCGCAGGAATTCGACGTGGTCAATCTTGGCCGCCTGCAGGCTGCGATCGAAGCCGGCAAGGTGGATGTCGCCAAGCCGGTGGATGCCGCTGCACTCAAGGCTGCCGGCCTGATCTCGGGCAAGGCTGCCGATGGCGTGCGTCTGCTCGCCACCGGTGAACTGACCGCCAAGATCGCCGTCACCGTGAATGGTGTCTCGGCCGCCGCGCGCGAAGCCGTCGAGAAGGCAGGTGGCAGCGTCACCATCGTCGAGACCCGCAAGGCGAAGGCCCTGGCGCGTTCCGAGGCGGTGAAGGCCACCAAGGCCAAGAAGAAGAAGTAACCTGCCGACCGGCCGGACCGAATTTCGGTCCGGCCGATTGCGCGGCGGCGTTGCATACCCTATTTACCCTGTAACTTTTCGACCCTCCCCGGGGTCTCCGATTCTGGGCATTGGACTAAGGAGCTACGATGGCGTCGGCGGCGGAACGTATGGCAGCCAGCCTGAATCTCGGTGCCTTTGCCAAGGCCACCGAGCTGAAGAAGCGTATCTGGTTCACCCTGGGTGCATTGATCATCTATCGCCTGGGCACCTATATCCCGCTGCCCGGGATTGACCCGAATGTGCTGTCTGACATCTTCAAGCAGCAATCGGGCGGTATTCTTGGCATGTTCAACGTCTTCGCCGGCGGTGCGCTGGCGCGTATGACGATCTTCGCGTTGAACATCATGCCCTATATCACCGCCTCCATCATCATGCAGCTGATGACCAGCATGGTGCCGTCGCTCGAAGCGATGAAGAAGGAAGGCGAGGCGGGCCGCAAGCGTATCAACCAGTATACCCGTTATGGCACCGTGCTGCTTGCCATCGTGCAGTCCTACGGCATGGCGGTTGGCCTTGAAGGCATGGCCGGTGCCGGCGGCGGCGCCGTGATCGAGCCCGGCCTGTTCTTCCGCCTGGTCACCGTGGTCACGCTCACTGGCGGCACCATGTTCCTGATGTGGCTGGGCGAACAGATCACCCAGCGTGGCGTCGGCAACGGCATCTCGCTGATCATCTTCGCCGGCATCATTGCCGAATTGCCCACCGCCCTGGCGGCCACCCTGGAACTCGGCCGTACCGGTGCGCTGTCGATGGCCGTGATCCTGATCGTGCTGATCGGCGCCGTTGCGGTGATCTATGGCATCGTGTTCATGGAGCGCGCCCAGCGCCGGATTCTGATCCAGTATCCGAAGCGCCAGGTCGGCGCCCGCATGTTCGGTGGCGAAAGCTCGCATCTGCCGATGAAGCTGAATTCGGCTGGCGTGATTCCGCCGATCTTCGCTTCGTCGCTGCTGCTGATGCCGGCCACCCTGGCGGGTTTCTCCGCCAATGCCGGCGGCCCGGAATGGCTTTCCACCGTCACCGTGCTGCTTGGCCATGGCCAGCCGCTCTACATGCTGATGTATGTGGCGCTGATCGTGTTCTTCTGCTTCTTCTATACCGCCGTGGTGTTCAATCCGACCGAGACGGCCGATAACCTGAAGAAGAATGGCGGCTTTGTGCCGGGTATTCGTCCGGGCCAGCGTACCGCCGAGTATTTCGACTATGTGTTGACCCGCATCACTGTGGCCGGTGCCGCCTATATTGCCGCCGTCTGCTTGCTGCCGGAAATCCTGATCTCGCGCTTCTCCGTGCCGTTCTACTTCGGCGGTACCTCGCTGCTCATCGTGGTGAGCGTGACTATGGATACGGTGGCGCAGGTCCAGTCGCATCTGTTGGCACACCAGTATGAGGGCCTCATCAAGAAGGCCAAGCTGAGGGGAGCGCGCAAATGAGGCTTATTCTGCTCGGACCGCCGGGGGCTGGCAAAGGCACTCAGGCCCAGCGTCTGACCCAGAGCCACGGCCTTGTGCAGCTCTCCACCGGTGACATGCTGCGCGCCGCTGTGAAGGCCGGCACCGCCATCGGGCTGAAGGCCAAGGCGATCATGGATCAGGGCGGCCTGGTGTCGGATGATATCGTGGTTGGCATCATTGCCGAACGCATCGACCAGCCGGATTGCCGCAAGGGTTTTATCCTCGACGGTTTCCCGCGCACCACCAAGCAGGCCGAGGCGCTGGACAAGATGCTGGCCGAGCGCAAGCTCAAGCTGGATGCCGTGATCGAGATGAAGGTCAATGACGGTGTGCTGGTGGAGCGGATCACTGGCCGTTTCACCTGCGCCAAATGCGGCGCGGGCTACCATGACAGCTTCCAGCCGACCAAGGCGCCGGGCGTGTGCGACCGCTGTGGTTCGACGGAATTCACCCGCCGGGCCGATGACAAAGCGGAAACCGTTTCGTCGCGACTCACGGCCTATCACGAGCAGACGGCACCACTTCTCCCGTATTATGACGGGCGAGGCATTCTCCGTCAGGTTGATGGGATGGCGGAAATTGATGAGGTGACGCGGCAGATCGGGGCAGTTTTGCGGGCGATCTGAGCGAAAACCCTTTTAGAGTTGACTAGTTACAGAGAGTTTCTATAATCGCGCCCCTTGGGCAAGGGGTGCGGTAGACAACTAGGTGGCTGGCTCAGCGTAAATAATTGTTTACGTTGAGTTTTCTGTTGGCCACCCAGTCGCCCAATTTGATCGACTCACCCAGGTGAGTCGCTGACGCGAGGAGAGAAGGCGTGGCGCGTATCGCAGGCGTGAATATCCCGACCAACAAGCGGGTCGAGATTGCTCTTACCTACATCTACGGCATCGGCCGGGTGAAGGCTAAGCAGATTTGTGACAAGGTCAACATCCCGGCGGAGCGCCGGGTGAATCAGTTGACCGATGCGGAAGTTTTGCAGATCCGCGAAACCATCGACCGTGATTTCAAGGTCGAGGGTGATCTGCGTCGCCAGATCGCGATGGATATCAAGCGCCTGATGGATCTGGGCTGCTACCGCGGTCTGCGTCATCGCAAGGGCCTGCCGGTGCGCGGTCAGCGTACCCATACCAACGCCCGCACCCGCAAGGGCAAGGCTGTTGCCATCGCCGGCAAGAAGAAGGCGCCGCGCTAAGCCATTCCGGTGGTGGCCGCGCTCCTGGTTGGGGGGCGGCCACCATCTACGAGATGCGGCGCCGCCGCTTCGCATGATGTAAGGACTTTAGGATCGCCATGGTCAAGGACAAGGCCGCGCGCCCCCGGCGCAAGGAAAAGAAGAACATCACCTCTGCCGTTGCGCATGTGAATGCCTCCTTCAATAACACGATGATCACCATCACCGACGCGCAGGGCAATACTATTGCCTGGTGCTCGGCCGGCAGCCAGGGCTTCAAGGGTTCGCGCAAGTCGACCCCGTATGCCGCCCAGGTCGCCGCCGATGTGGCCGGTCGCCGCGCCGCCGAGCATGGCGTGCGCACCATCGAGGTGGAAGTGAAGGGGCCGGGTGCGGGCCGTGAATCGGCTCTGCGTGCGCTGCAGGCCGTGGGTTTCACCATCACCAGCATCCGCGACGTGACGCCGATCCCGCATAACGGCTGCCGTCCGCCGAAGCGCCGCCGCATCTGATCCTTTCCGGCGCCAGCCCTGGGGCAGGCGCCGGTTCACTATTCCGGCCGCGTTGCCGGGCACCGGGCCATGCCCGGGCTCAGGCAGTCGCGGCAACAGAACGAGGTCGCAGGTGATCCAGAAGAATTGGACCGATCTGATCAAGCCGAACAAGTTGGTGATCGAGCCGGGTACCGTGCCGGGCCGCACCGCGACGGTGGTGGCGGAGCCGCTGGAGCGCGGTTTCGGCCTGACGCTGGGCAATGCGCTGCGCCGCGTGCTGCTGTCGTCGCTGCAGGGTGCTGCCGTCACGTCGATCAAGATCGATGGCGTGCTGCATGAATTCTCCTCGATCCCGGGCGTCCGCGAGGATGTCACCGATATCGTGCTGAACATCAAGTCGATGGCTCTCCGCATGCATGGCGAAGGCCCGAAGCGGATGTATCTGAATGCCAAGGGGCCGTGCGAAGTCACCGCCAGCATGATCGAGACCGGTCATGACATCGAGGTGATGGATCCGGACCATGTGCTGATGACGCTGGATAACGGCGCCAATATCCGCATGGAACTGACCGTGGAAACCGGCAAGGGTTATGTGCCGGCCTCGGCCAACCGCCCGGAAGATGCCCCGATCGGCCTGATCCCGGTCGATGCGCTGTACAGCCCGGTGCGCAAGGTCTCCTACAAGGTCGAGAATACCCGCGAGGGCCAGATTCTCGACTATGACAAGCTGACCATGCAGATCGAGACCAATGGTTCGGTGAAGCCGGAAGATGCGGTGGCTTTCGCTGCCCGTATCCTGCAGGACCAGCTCCAGCTCTTCATCAATTTCGAAGAGCCGAAGAATGAAGTTCGCGAGAAGACGATTGCCGAGCCGGAATTCAATCCGAATCTGCTGCGTCGCGTGGACGAGCTGGAATTGTCGGTGCGTTCGGCGAACTGCCTGAAGAACGACAACATCGTCTATATCGGTGATCTGATCCAGAAGACCGAGGCGGAGATGCTGCGGACGCCGAATTTCGGCCGCAAGTCGCTGAACGAAATCAAGGAAGTGCTGTCGCAGATGGGCCTCCATCTCGGTATGCATGTTCCGAATTGGCCGCCCGAGAATATCGAGGAAATGGCCAAGAAGTATCAGGATCAGTATTGATCCGGGCCGCCTAAGAAAGATCGAGGAGAGTTCCCATGCGCCATCGTAATGCCGGCCGCAAACTGAACAAGTCTAGCTCGCACCGCCGCGCCATGTTCGGCAACATGGTTGCCGCGCTGATCAAGCACGAGCAGATCACCACCACGCTGCCGAAGGCCAAGGAGCTGAAGCCGCTGATGGACAAGCTGATCACGCTCGGCAAGCGCGGCGATCTGCATGCCCGCCGCCAGGCTCTGGCTTTCATCCCCGAGAAGTCGGCGGTGGACAAGCTGTTCAAGACCCTGAACGCCCGCTATGCCGCGCGCACCGGTGGCTACACCCGCGTGCTCAAGGCCGGCTTCCGCTATGGCGATGCCGCCCCGATGGCAGTGATCGAACTGGTGGATCGCGATCCCAGCGCCAAGGGCCAGGATTCCGGCCCGGTGCAGGTGGCTGAGGAAGCCGAAGCGGCCTAAGCTTTTCGTTCCGGGATTTTCCCGGTGCGATGAAACCGGCGATGCCTGGGCGCCGCCGGTTTTCTTTTGTGTTCGGCTCAGGCTATCGGGTCGGGTCGGAAATCGACACCGATCAGCAGCATGTTGACGCGGTCTGCCACGCCGAGCGGCAGCAGCAGGGATTGGTGGCGGAAGGAACGCCCGTCCAGTTCCTGCTGGCGCGAGAAGATTTCCGGTGCGCCGCTTTGCACCACCCGGTCATAGCAGGGCGTGATTTCAGTGGCAAAAGCCGGCCAGGGGTGCTGGTCGAGAGAATACCCGGTCAGATCAAAGCCCTGGCGCTGCACCACATTGCTGCCATAGAGCCGGTAGCGGTAGCGCCGGCGTTCCGGGCCGGCTTCCACATCGATCAGGATCAGGTCGCCCAGGATGAAGCCGAGATGCAGCGGATCGATATCAGCGCGGCTCGGGAAACGACGACCGGCTGCCTGCGCCAGCCAATAGGCATGCAGACGGCGCAGGGCCTGGCTGTCGAGGATTGGAATCGGCATCTGACGATTCTATCACTACTGCCGGTCTGCAGAGATTGGCAATCGTCCATTTCCAGAGCCTTCAGGCTCTATTGTGCCTGTAAGCCTCGCATCACGGCCAGGCCATGCGAGAGACGCTCGTCGAATTCCGGGTGACTGCCACGGCTTTCGCCAAATATCTTGTTGATCTCCGGCGGAAGAGGTGGCGCGGCATTGCTTTTCAGATTGCTGCTCCCGCTCTCTGCAGAGTCGAGCAGGAGACCACCTCCCTGATCCTGTTTCGCTTCCAACTCCTGTTTCATGAAAGCGATGAAGGCCTGGTGTGCTGCCCCCGCATTGTTGTGGCGGGCCAGGAGCCGTATGGCACAGGCATCAGCCTGCTTTTCCTGATCGGGAGAGTATGATTCGTGCAGGTTTTTCAAATATCCGACAGCACCCAGCACGAGTTGTGGCGATGGGCCATCATTGCCTTGAAACAGGAAGCGCAGCTTATTGTAGCTGTCGATTGAATCAACGACACGATTTTGTACCGCACGCGTTTCATGGCGTTTCAATACATGGGCAATTTCATGCGCCAGCGTGAAGCGTGCGGCATCCTCCGCTTCTGTACGCTTGGCCGGCACCTGTTGCCCGCCCCGCTGTTTATCCTTGCTGGCCTGAGCGGCTTTCCCTTTCGGCTGTGCTACAGGAGCGGCGGCGCTGTCGGGCCAATCCAAGGCATCTCGTGTCATGTAAAGCAAGCCGCCGGGCAGGGCGACGGCATTTTTGCCGGACTCGCGGGTGACATGGATTTGGAAATTGTAGGGATGCGGAGTCTGAACCTGAGCCAGTATCTCGTTCAACAAGCGCGCTGCCTTCTGGTAATGAGCGGTTGGCGCTTCCCGTGAACCAGCAATCTGGTCAGCCATAACCTCATGCAGATTCTGCCCAAGGCGCAATTCCATGGACATCGGAAGCCAGTTCATGTTGCGCGCGGCTTGCTTGGCCGCTTGAAAAGAGGCGTCGGTCACGGAATTTACGTTGGGGCGCGCGCCGAACACAGAACCCAGTAAAACTTGACCGATCTGGTTGACGGTAGAGTCGAGAGAGGCCGTGAACACGTCGGTCAGATTTGTGCTCAACTCAAATGGTTCAACCACGTCCCGCTCGCAAAGCAGATCATGCACTCCCAAAGCTTTTGACATGTCCGGCTTTGAGCCTGAATTGGGGGCGGTATTGTTGTCGGTATTACTGCCTGAGCCGATACCGAAGAATTGCCCCACCTGGCCAAACTGAGCCTGTGCGGTGGCAGGGAACAGGACCAGTGCAACAAGGCCGGCATAAAGATGGTGGCGCATGGCATCCCCCTTATTTCAAAGCGCGCTCCATGGCGCGCAAGGCGTCGAAAGAAAAGCCGTGCTGGTCGAGCAATTCGGCCTGCAGCAGGGCCAGCGCAGCCGCGTTGCCGCGCAGAGACGGGTCGTTCAGAAGGGCATTCCAGGTTTCCAGGAAGGCTGGATTTTCTGTCGGCGCCACCAGGCGGAAACTGCCATTGTAGACGCGGCCGCTGATGCGTACCGCCCATTCATAGCGCTGGCCGCTTCTGATCATCGCTGTCGGGATATAAATGTAGCCCTGGGAAATTTGCAGGCTGCGGGCACCGCGACGGCCAGCGCCACTCGGGGTGATGGCAAATTCCTCGATGTTGCCAAGCGATGTCGCAAGATTTGTGGATATCGGCATATCACCCGGCCAGGCCAGTACGGTACCGTAGGGAAAGCCCAACACTTCTTCCTGTGTATTCCTCGCCCGCATGCCGCCGCCGCCGGTGCGGGTTTGCCCCGCCATTGCGCTCAGGACACTGTTGGCAAGCGACACCAGGATGGGATTGCTGATCGGATCCGAGTCGGTGCTTTCACCCGGGCCAAAACGGCGGCAGCGTTTACCCGCAAGATCGGCGGACCGGCTGACAATGCAGACCTGGCCGGCCTGTATCCGGATATTCCTGCAATCCTGCAATACCGTGGGTTTTCTGATTTGCACTTGCGCATTTGCCGCCGTGATCAAAGTGGCAGTCTGTGCTTCCGGCGTTATCAGGCATGGATTGGCCAAGGCTGGCGATCCGCCGAGGATCAGAAACATTGCGCCGATCACTGGAAATAGCAGACGATAATGCATGGATATGGTCTTCCCTCTACGAGTTAAATTTGTAGTTCAGCAGGTAGAGGATCAGCGCCGTGATGCTGATCCACCGAAGCCACCACAGGGCTAAACCGGCAAAATTCAGGGTCGATGTCTTGAGGCCAGTGCCGGCGCCGGTGCCGGTGATATTCCTCGTCTCCGGCGGATTGCCGGCGCCATGAAAGGCTGCGCTGGCATGGACGTGCTCACGGCTGGCGATGATCTGATGCAAAATTATGCCGATGACGATCGCGGTGACATCGATCCACCAGCCAAATGACAGCCCGATCGAGACCAGGGAGAGAGATGCGAAAAGGGCCGAGATGAATAGCAACAAGGAGGCGCTGCCATACAAAAACACCGGCAGATAACTCCTGTAGAGCGGCATTGCCAAGACGGGGTGAAAAGGCAGGTGATGCGCTGGCAATTGCTGGCGGAAATGCCGCGCCGCGGCATTATACCGGCTCCAGGCCCACTCAAAAAAAATCCCAAAAACAATGCCGAACAATAGGTCCAAGGCCAGCAGGGCGATCTTGTTGGCGATCGATAATGGGTTCACCAGGCTATGGAAGATGGCGGCATGAATCACAACACCGCTTGTTCGGTCACCACGTTGGCTCGGGTCATTTGATGCCGTATACCATTTGTCGGCATTGCCCCAGGAGCCGCCGAGAAACACCGACCGCGTATTGCCGTTCAATGGGCGCGGGGCCTGCTGGGCAATGAACTCGCCATCCAGTGCGGCCCTGACCGGGAATGCCAATTGCGAGGGCATAAGCTGGATGTGCGGCTTGCGATCCGCCTCGGCGGAAGAAAAACGTAAGTCCGAATTGGCCCGTTTGAGCAGATCCGTGCGGATGATGCCGCGGTAATTTTCCGGTATTGCAGGCCAATCCGGATAGCGGTGCTGCCGCAGCAGCATGTAGGATCTGACCGCCAGATTGTCGAGCGCGGTATTGTAGTAGATCACCATCGTGTCATGCTGTTCGATATGCGCTTTGGCAAACGAGAAACAATCGCCAAGCACGTCCCGCATTTTTTTCTGCCAGGCCTGGATCGTATCCTGCACCGGGTTTGAAACGACATCGAAGGGATCGATCATCGTCAGCAGCAGGCCGTCACAGCTTGCCGGAGGCTGAGTTTGATCCAGGCAGGATGAAACGGCGGCGCTGGGTAGAAAATCAGGCCGCACATGCCGGCATAGTAAGTCGTAGAGAGGAAGGGCCTGCTGCCATTCCTCCTCATCGCTGGGAGCGATATCCAGGTCGATCGCAAGCAGGATCGGCTTGGTTGCCAGGATGCCGCCGATTATCCGGGCCAAGGTCGGCCGGTCCAGGGGGGAGATGCGCCTGAAATAGGATTCGTAGGCCCGATCGTCGATCACCACCACGGCCGGCATTTCGTCCAGCGGCGGGATCGTCAGGCCTGGACCGGGTAGTCGAGGCGTGGTTGCGAGCCGGGCTTCCAAGCCACGCAGCAAGCCGGCTTTTTCGAGCAAATTGACAAAGCCGGCAATCGCCAGGGTAGTGAGTGTAAGCACCAGCCATTTGTGGCCGTAATGCTTGAAGGCATGAAACCGCATTGTTCTATAAACGCCCCAAGAACCGTATGGTAGATTTGATCCAATCATTGGTTGCTAGGGGGCGTAAAATCAATCTAAAAAAAGAAATTATACTGTTATGAAAATGACTTTATGCGTGTATTCTCCATGCTCCTGGGCTGGAGGGCTGTGCCTGCGGTGGAGCAATGAGAGAAAAACCCGCTCACAAGCTGCGCGCATCCGGCTTGAATCCAGGTGCGGGCGATCCTTATTTTGTGTCATGAAAAGCTTTCGCCTCACTGTCTCGTTGCTGGCCGCCTGGTTGCTGGCCGGTTTTGTCCTGCCTGCCATGGCGCAATCCGGGGCGCCGCAGCCGCGCCCACCACAGAGCCGGGCTGAAATCCAGCTCAGCTTCGCGCCGCTGGTGCGCCAGGCATCGCCGGCGGTGGTGAATGTCTATACCCGCAAGGTCGAGCGGGTGGTGCAGCGTTCGCCGCTGCTCGACGATCCGATCTTCCGGCGCTTCTTCGGCGATCAGCAGATGTTCGGCGCGCCGCGTGAACGGGTGGCACAGTCGCTCGGCTCCGGCGTGATCGTGGAAGCCGATGGTGTGATCGTCACCAATAATCACGTGGTGGATGGTGCCACCGAGATCGTGGTGGCGCTGGCGGACCGGCGCGAATTTGAGGCCAAGGTGATTGCCGCCGATCCCAAGGTGGATCTGGCGATCCTGCGCATCGATCCGCGCGGCGAGCAGCTTCACGCCCTGGAATTCCGCGACTCGGATGATTTGCAGGTTGGTGAACTGGTGCTGGCGATCGGCAATCCGTTCGGCGTCGGGCAGACCGTGACCCAGGGCATCGTCTCGGCTTTGGGCCGCACCGATGTGGGCGATGCCGATGCGCAATCCTTCATCCAGACCGATGCGGCGATCAACCCGGGCAATTCCGGCGGCGCACTCATCACCATGGATGGCCGGCTGGCCGGCATCAACACGGCGATCTTTTCCAAAAGCGGCGGCAGTGTCGGTATCGGCTTTGCCATTCCGTCCAATCTGGTCGCTGCCACGGTTGCCAGCGCGCTATCCGGCAAGGGCATCCGCCGCCCGTGGCTCGGCGCTGGCGGCAGCACCGTCACCACGGAAGTGGCGCAGGGCCTGGGGCTGGAGCGCTCCGGCGGCGTGCTGGTGGGCCAGCTTTATCAAGGCGGTCCGGCCGAGCGCGCCGGCCTGCGCACCGGCGATGTGATCCTGAAAGTGGATGGCCGCGAGGTGAACGATCCGCGCGCGCTGAAATTCCGCATCGCCACCCGCAAGCTGGGCGAGACGGTGACGCTGGAAGTGTTGCGCCAGGGCCGCATGCGGTCACTGACGCTGCCGCTGAGCGAGGCGCCGGAAAACCCGCCGCGCCAGGTGACGCAGATGAGCGGCAACCATCCCTTTGCCGGCTCGACGGTTGCCAATCTTTCGCCGGCCTTCGCCGAGGAAATCGGGGTTGATCCGCTCGCCAATGGCGTCATCGTGCTCAGCCTGACCGCCGGTTCGCCGGCCAATCGCATCCGGCTGCGGCCGGGCGATCTGGTGGTGAAGGTGAACGGCGCCGATATCCGCGAGGTCGGCGATCTGGAACGTGCCCTGCGTGGCAATACGCAGCAATGGCTGCTGGTGTTGAAACGCGGTGACCAGTTGCTGCAATTCCAGGTCCGGGCCTGACTTGGCCAATCTCTTTCAGCAGGCGGGCATGGAGCCGGCCGGCCCGCTGGCCGACCGGCTGCGGCCGGCGCGGCTGGAAGAGGTGATCGGCCAGGATCATCTGCTGGCCGGCGAGGGGCCGCTGGCCCGCATGGTGGCAGCGCGCAAACTTTCCAGTCTGATCCTGTGGGGGCCACCGGGTACCGGCAAGACCTCGATCGCCCGCCTGCTGGCCGAGGCGACGGGGCTGCATTTCGCTCCGCTCTCGGCGGTGTTTTCCGGCGTGGCGGATTTGCGCAAGGCCTTTGATGCCGCGCGGGCGCGGCGCGAACAAGGCCAGCGCACGCTGCTGTTTGTTGATGAAATCCATCGCTTCAATCGCGCCCAGCAGGATGGTTTCCTGCCCTTCGTGGAGGATGGCACCGTGGTGCTGGTCGGCGCCACCACGGAGAATCCCAGCTTCGCGCTGAACGGCGCCTTGCTGTCGCGGGCCAATGTGCTGGTACTGCACCGGCTGGATGATGCGGCGCTGGAATTGCTGCTGGCCCGTGCCGAGGCGGTGATGGGCCGAGCCATGCCGCTGACGCCGGAAGCACGCGGTGCGCTGCGCGCCATGGCCGATGGCGATGGCCGCTATCTGCTCAACATGGCCGAACAGATTTTCGAACTGGCCGGCGAGGGTTTGCTCGATCCGGCGCGCCTCGCCAAGCTGCTGCAACGCCGTGCGCCGCTCTACGACAAGAGCCAGGAGGAGCATTACAATCTGATCAGCGCGCTGCATAAATCGCTGCGCGGCTCGGATTGTGATGCGGCGCTCTACTGGCTGGCGCGTATGCTGGTGGGTGGCGAAGAGCCGCTTTATATCCTGCGCCGGCTGGCGCGTTTTGCCGCCGAGGATATCGGCATGGCCGATCCCAATGCCCTGCTGCAGGCCATGGCGGCGAAGGAACTCTACGATTTCCTCGGCAGCCCGGAAGGCGAGATCGGCCTGGCGCAACTGGTGGTCTATCTCGCCACGGCGCCGAAATCCAATGCCGTCTACATGGCCGAGAAGGCCGCCAAACGCGCCGCCAAGGAACATGGCTCGCTGATGCCGCCGATGCATATCCTGAACGCGCCCACCAAGCTGATGAAGCAGCTCGGCTATGGCGATGGTTATGCCTATGATCACGATGCCACCGATGGCTTCTCGGGGCAGAATTACTTCCCCGAGGGAATGGAGCGCCAGATGTTCTACCGGCCGGTAGAGCGCGGCTTTGAGCGTGAAGTGCTCAAGCGTCTGGAATACTGGCAGAAATTGCGCGGCAAGCGGCAAACAGAAGGCAACGGTTGAATACTTGCGGCTAGGACTGGAATCCGCCGCACCAAGCGCCTAACTATTTCCTAACCATCGCGGTCTAGGGTCAGGAGCATGGCGCAACTCGCCGACATGATGCCCGACAAGAATTCACCAGTGCTGCGTCTGCTGCTCTGGCTCGGGGGCCTGTTGCTCTTGGCGCTGGTCTCGGGCTATATCGGCATCGCCCTTGTGAAGGACGACGAGAAACCGTTCTATCAGCCCGGCGTCATCCCTTCGCGCGAGGAATGCTTCATCGACAAGCTGGCGCGCTACAGCAAGATCAACAAGCAGATACTTTTCCAGGTTGGCCAGGAATGCGAACTCGAAATCCAGTCCATCGAGGGACACGAGGAGCGCCGGCTGGAATGGCTGCAGGAGCAGGCCGAGAAGCGCCGCCAGCAGCGGCCGGAGCCACCGCCGGCCGTGGCCGAGCCGCCGCCCGCTCCGGTGGATACCATACGCCGCGTCTGGCGCTAACAGGAACCCCGACATGAACCGGATCGAGTCCCGCGTCGTTGCCGACGACGAAGCCGATATGCGCCTGGACCGCTGGTTCAAGCGGCATTACCCATGGGTTGGGCATGGCAAGCTGGAAAAGCTGTTACGCACCGGGCAGGTGCGGGTGGATGGCGGTCGCGTCAAGGCGGCGACACGGCTGGAAGCCGGCCAGACCCTGCGCATTCCGCCACTCGGCGAGGCCCCGGCACCGGAAGCCAAGCCGGCGCCGCGCCAGTTGAAGGTGAACCCGGACCGCATCGCCGAATTGCAGGCCGCCGTGCTGCACAAGGATGATGCGGTGATCGTGCTGAACAAGCCGCCGGGCCTGGCGACCCAGGGCGGCACCGGCCTGACCGAGCATCTTGATGGCCTGCTGGATTACCTGCGCTTCGGCAGCACCGAGCGGCCGCGCCTGGTACACCGGCTGGACAAGGATACCTCCGGCGTGCTGGTGCTGGCGCGCAGCGCGCCGGCTGCCGCCAAACTGACCGCCGCCTTGCGCAAGCGCGAAGCGCATAAGCTGTATTGGGCCTTGGTGACCGGTGTGCCGAGCCCGCGCCAGGGCAAGATCGACATGCCGCTGGCCAAGCTGCCCGGCGCGCTGGGCGAGCGCATGGCCGGCGATCCGGAAGGCGGCAAATCCGCCGTCACGCTGTATCGCACCATTGCCACCGCCGGCCGCCGTGCCGCCTGGCTCGGCATGGCGCCGGTCACTGGTCGCACGCATCAATTGCGCGTGCATGCTGCCTTCATCGGCACGCCGATTGCCGGCGACGGCAAATATGGCGATCCGGAACGGCAATTGACCGGGGCGATCAGCCGCAAGCTGCATCTGCATGCCCGTGGCCTGCGGCTGGAACATCCCGATGGCAGCATTCTGCAAGTGCGCGCACCGCTGCCGCCGCATATGATCGCATCCTGGGACCTTCTGGGTTTCGACCCGGATCAGGATGCCGATGCATGGCTGGAATAAGCACCGTTACACCGCTTCACACCCATCCGCTGCGCCAGAGCCTGGCGGATGAACTGCATGCCCGGCCGCCGGTGGCACTGGCAGCGCCGGCCCGCGTGCTGCATTTTGCGCTCACCGGCATGCCCGCCGGGGCCAATCCGCTGGGTGATTTTGCCCAGGCTCATGCACTGCCTTTGCCGGATCTGACGGCACGGCACATCGTGTTGTCGCTTGATGGCGCAGTGCTGATCCAGGAGCGGCGCACCGAATTCACCACCTGCACATTGTATCTGCCGCGCGTCGCCGGCACGGCGCCGTTTGCCGATGCGGCGCTGCCGCTGCCGCTGGCGGCCTGGCTTGAGGGTTTGCCTGGCCAGTTGATCGCTGCCGCCGATATCACCATCCTGGCACCCGACGAGCCGGCGCCCGATGCCGCGATGCTGGATCGGTTATTCGATGCCCATGCCCTGGTTGGTTCGCGCGCAGTGTCCGGTCGCGCCGATATCTGGGCCGATTTCAAGTTGCGCCAGGGCCGCGTGCAACTGCTGGTGCAGGATCGTGGCCTGACCGATGCGCAGCGCGGCCGCCTGGTGCTGCGCCTGCTGGATATTGAAAGCTACCGCATGATGGCGCTGCTGGCTTTGCCGCTGGCGCAGCAGGTGGCGCCGCGTATCACGGCGCTGGAGCAGGGCCTGGCCCGGCTGGCCGGCCGCATGGTGGATGTGGAGCAGCAGGAAAGCGAGCAGACCTTGCTGCGCGAGATTGCCGGTGCGGCGGCGGAAGTGGAAACCCTGGCGGTGGATACGCCGTTTCGTTTCGGCGCCGGGCGCGCCTATCACGCCCTGGTGGCACGCCGGATCGAGGAATTACGCGAGCAGCGGATCGAAGGCCTGCCGACTTTGGGCGAATTCATGGAGCGCCGCCTGAGCCCGGCCATGCGCACCTGTGAAACCATGGCCGAGCGCATCGAAGGCCTGTCGCGCCGCGCCACGCGCATGGCCAACCTGCTGCGCACCCGCGTCGATGTGGCGCTGGAACGGCAGAATGTGGCGCAACTTGATGCCATGAACCGCCGGCTGAAAATTCAGCTCCGTCTACAGGAAACCGTGGAAGGCCTGTCGGTGGCGGCGATCACCTATTACGCGGTCGGCCTGGTCGGCTATGCCGCCCAGGCGCTGCATGCCATCGGTGTGCCGATCCATAAGGAAATCGCCATCGGCATCGCCATCCCGCTGATTGCCGGCAGTGTCTGGCTCGGCATCCGCCGCCTGCGCCGCGCGCTGCAAAAGGAAGGCGGCACGCATTAACTTCTGAGTAGCCGACTGACGGTTTCGGCGATGGTATCGGCGGCAGCGCGCAGGCGCGGTGCCTGGCGCATGTCGCGGTGGCGTACCAGCCAGAGTTCACGGCTCAGCGCCGGGGCTTTTTCCAGCGGCACCAGATCGGGCCATTGCCGCGCGGCGAAATCCGCCACCAGCCCGGCGCCCATGCCGCCGCGCAGCGCCTGCAACAGCACCGGCATGCTGTTGCAGCGAAACACGATGCGGAAACGCTCGGGTTGTTCTTCCAGCCAGTTTTGTTCCGGCAGATGGCTCAGGCTTTCATCATAGCCCAGGGCTGGCAGCGGTGCCGTGGCGCTGCTGGCCGTGAAGCCGTCGCGGGCATAGAGCCGAAAGGTGACATCACCCAGCTTGCGTGCTGCCAGGTCGCCGCCGCGTGGCCGGCCCCAGCGTAACGCCAGATCGGCCTCACGTCGCGCCAGGCTGAGCGGCTTGTGGTCGGTCAGCAGCGTGAGCAGCAATCCCGGATGGCGCCGCCGCAGATCGAGCAGGGCCGGCACCAGCAGCAGCATGGCGGCGCCCTCGGTGGCGGTGAGGCGCAATTGCCCGGCCAGGCCGCTGGCCTCGCCACGCCCGGCCAGGCGTTCCAGATGCAGCGCCGGTTCCTCGATGCGCGCGGCGGCCGCCACTGCCTGCTGGCCCAGTTGGGTCAGGCGCCATTGCCGGCCCTGGCGTTCCGTGAGCGCAGCCCCGAAATGCGCCTCCAGCGCTGCCAGCCGGCGCCCCACCGTGGCGTGGTTCACACCCAGGGCGCGGGCTGCCGCCGCCAGGCTGCCCTGGCGTGACAGTTCCAGCAGGTAGCGCAGATCGTTCCAATCCAGGCCTTCTGTGCGTTTTTGCACAATCATGGCGCAAGATTAGCGGCTTTCGGTTCGAAAATCGATGCGTTACGGTCGCGCCGTTCTTCCACATGCTTGTCTTCAGGAGTGACCAAATGACCCAGCCCAAGACTTTGCTGGAAATGGCCGGTGCGCCGAAATTGCCGTTGACCTGGGCCGCCTCGGCCCTGGTGCTGGTGGATCACCAGCAGGAATACACCATCGGCAAGCTGCCGCTGGTCGGTATCGATGCGGCGGTGGCCGAACTGACCCGCCTGATCCAGGCGGCGCGCGCGGCCGGGACGCCGGTGGTGCATGTACGCCATCAGGGCCGGGCCGGCGGCGTGTTCGACCTGGATGCGCCGGGCGGCCAGTATATCCCGGGCCTGGAAGCCTTGGCGGGCGAGGCGGTGGTCAACAAGGGCCTGCCGAACGGCTTTGCCAATACCAATCTGAAGGATGTGCTGACGGCGACCGGCCGCAAGGAAATCATCGTGGGTGGTTTCGCCACGCATATGTGCATCTCCGCCACGGTGCGTTCGGCGGTGGATAACGGCTTCCGCGTCGGCCTGGTGGCGAATGCCTGCGCCACCCGCGATCTGCCCGATCCGCTGGGCGGCATTCAGACGGCGGCGCAACTGCATCGCGCCACCCTGGCGGCGCTGAATGACCGTTTCGCCACCGTGGTGGCCGATGGCTCGGTGATCCAGTAAGGGTTATTTTGCACCGGGCGCCGGCAGCGGCGCGGCATCCACGGCGCCGCGCGGTGAGGCCTGCACCTGCGGCACCGGTGCCAGCGGCGGCTGATTGCCGCCGCTGGCGGCTGCGCCATCGGGGCGCTGGCGCGGCTTGCGGTCGGCCGGCAATTGCGCCCAGAGCCGGTCCGCATCGGCGACATTCAGCACCTGATCGCCCGGGCGGCAGGCCCGGCTGCGATAGAGCAGGCGACGGCTCGGATAGTAGCACCACACGGCTTTTTCCAGCGCGGCGCGTTGCAGCGCCTCGGCTTCCGGCGTGTCGATCCAGCGGCTGCCCGGCGGGCAGAAATCGGCGCCGAAGATCAATTGCCGGCTATCGTCGTAGCACAGCGCCTGGCCGGCCTGACGCAGGCTGTCCGGCGGCTGGATGCCTGGGGCGGGTTCCGGCGATTTTTCCTGTACCGGCTCGCCATCGCGGCGGGCGAATTGTTTCTCGGCCTCGCTGGCCGGGATATCGACATAGCCCGGGGCGCAGCGGCCGGTCTGGCTGAGATAGAGCAGGCCGCTTTCGGCATTGAAGCAGGCCGTGGTGGCGATGCCGCCACTGCGGTTGGGGCCGGCACGTTCAGCGCCACCGATGCCGCGATAGAGGCTGCGGTTGAGATCGCGCAGACCGTCTTCCATGCCGCCGCAGCCGGCCAGGCCAAGCAGGCCAGCTAAGGCGGCCAGCAGAAGCAAGCCCGGGTGAGGCAAGCCTGGGCGCTGCCGCATGCCGGTTCAGCCCCGGCCGCGATAGCCCGGCACAGCCTGATCGGGCAGCCAGAGATTGGCCGGCGGCTTGCCGGTCTGCCAGAATACATCGATCGGGATGCCGCCGCGCGGATACCAATAGCCGCCGATGCGCAGCCAGCGCGGCTGCATCGCCGCCACCAGGCGCTCGCCGATATACACCGTGCAATCCTCATGGAAAGCGCCGTGATTGCGGAAACTACCGAGGAACAGCTTCAGCGACTTGCTTTCCACGATGCGTTTTGCCGGCACATAATCGATCACCAGATGGGCGAAATCCGGCTGTGCGGTGAGCGGGCAGAGGCTGGTGAATTCGGGCTGCACCAGGCGAATCAGATACAGCCGTTCCGGCTTCGGATTGGGCACGGTTTCCAGCTTGGCCGCCTCGGGCGAGGCGGGCAAAGGCGCGGCCTGGCCGAGCAGGGTGAGGCCTGCAAGACCGGCTTTCGGACCGGTTTTCGGGCCAGTTTTATTGGCGGGGAGTGCTGATTTACGCGATGCCATGGCTGAACCTGCCTTTATTTCGCCATCACAATACCTTGCGGCAGCCGGTTTTGCACCAAACAGGCGCCACGATCCGGCGCGACAACCTGATCACGCACCGGTTGGAGCGAACCCGCTCCGCCCAGCGTGATCTGCCAAGGAGTTACCCCATGATCACCCGTATCAAGACGCTTGCGACCGCCCTGCTGGTGAGCAGCGGTCTTGTGCTCGGCTCCGCCGGCGCCTTCGCCCAGGCGGCCGCGACCCAGCCGGCCACCAGCACCGCCGCCGCCGCCTCGGTGAACAGCACCGTCAGCGGCAGCCAGGCCGCTACCCAGGCTGCCACCCAGGTGGATGCGAAGAAGGCGGCGGATGCGAAAAAGGCGGAAGCCAAGCATGCCGAGAAGAAGGCCGATGCCAAGAAGGCCGAGGCCAAGCATGCGGAGAAGAAGGCGCATGCCAAGGCCGCCGAGGCCAAGAAGGCCGTCAACTGACGCAGCATCCGGCCAGCATAAGCTGAGATATCAGCCCCCGTCGTCCGGCCAAATCCGGGCGGCGGGGGCTTCCCATTATCGGCCACCCATGCTTTGCTCCGGGCATGATTCCCCGGGAAGAAACTTTCATTCCACCAAGGCTGGTGCTGTTCGATTGCGACGGCACGCTGGTGGATAGTCAGCACCATATCGTGGCCGCGATGCGCCAGGCCTTCGCGGCTTTTGCGCTGCCCGAGCCGGATGCCGATGCGGTGCGCCGCCTGGTTGGCCTGCCCCTGGATATATCGGTGCGGCGGCTGCTGGAAGCTGGTGCGGCGAATGCCGATGCGGTGGTGAAGGCCTATCGCGAGGCGGCTTTTGCCATGCGCCATCAGCCGGACCATGATGAGCCGCTGTTTCCCGGCCTGCATGACGTGCTGAACGAGCTGGAAGCCGATGGCTGCCTGCTTGGCATCGCCACCGGCAAGGCGCGGCGTGGCCTGGATGCCACGCTGGCGATGCATGGCCTGGGCGGCCGTTTCGTCACCTTGCAGACCGCCGATGTGGCACGCGGCAAGCCCGATCCTGATATGGTGCTGCGGGCGATGCGTGAAACCGGTGCCACGCCAGCCTCGACATTGGTGGTCGGCGACACCACATACGATATATTGATGGCCCGTAATGCAGGCGCGCGCTCGGTGGGCGTGGCCTGGGGGTATCACGATCCGGCCGAATTGCTCCAGGCCGGTGCCCAGACGGTGATGCGGCGTTTTGCCGAATTGCCGCAACTTGTCCGGCAGATCATGGGAGGCCAGTCATGCGCTATGTGAAATGGATCGTTCTTGCTGTGGTGGTGCTGATCGGTGCCGCCGTTGCGGTGGCGCTCAGCGTCGATGTGAACCGTTTCAAACCACAGATCGTTGCTGCTGCCGAGGAAGCCACCGGCCGCAAGCTGGATATTGCCGGCGACCTCAAACTGGCCTTGTTCCCCAAGCCGGCGGTGACGGTGCAGGGCGTGAAGCTGTCCAATGCCGCCTGGGGCAGCCGGCCGGAGATGGCGCGTGTCGGCGAATTCGCCGCCGAGCTTGATCTGTTTGCGCTGCTCGGCCGCCAGGTGAAGGTGGATCGGCTGGTGCTGGCCGATGTTGATGTGATCCTGGAAAAGGACAAGCAGGGCCGCGCCAATTGGGAATTCGGCAGCAAGCCGGCCCAGTCTCAACAACAGCCGCAGCAACAGCAGCAGGCGGCGAGCCAGCCCGGCGCGGCGATGAGCCTGCCGGCGGTTTCCGATGTGATGCTGAAAAATATCAAGCTGGCCTATCGCGATGCCACCACGGGGGCCGAGAATGATGTGCTGCTGACCGAATTGTCGCTCAAGAGCGCGTTGGGCGGCAACCTGGCCGCCAAGCTGGTGGCCAAGGTGGATGGCAACGACATTACCGCCGATGGCATGTTCGGCAGCCTGGCCGAATTGATGGCGCCGGCCAAGCCGTGGCCGATCAAGCTCAACCTGGCGATCCCGAATGCCGATCTGAAAGCCAGCGTGGAAGGCAGTATCCGCCAGCCGCTGGCCGGCAAGGGTTATACGCTGAAATTCACCGCTGCGGCGCCGGATATCGCCAAACTGGCGGCCTTGGCCAAACAGCAGGCGCCCAGCTTCGGGCCGCTGAATGTGGCCGGCAGTCTGAGCGATCAGGCCGGCGAACCCGGCATTTCCGATCTCAAGCTCAGCCTGGGCAGCGATGATATCGGCCGTGTCGGCCTGAGCGGCGCGGTGCGCCAGTTGCTGCAGCAGAAGGGCATTGCCCTGGATGTGGAATTCGTCACGCCGAATGCCAAGGCCTTTGCCGCCAAGTTCGGCGCCGAGGTGGCGCAGGCGGTGCCGGTGAAGCTGAAGGCCAATGTGAAGGATGCCGGGCCGCAGCGTTATGCGCTGAGCGGCATTGCCGCCGATATCGCCGGCAGCGATCTGGCCGGTTCGGGCGAGATTGCCCTGGCCGGAGCGCGGCCATCGGTGAAATTCGACCTCGCCTCGAAGTCGCTGGATCTGACGCCGCTGCTCGGCGATGGCGGCAAGGCCGGCGGTGCCGGTTCTGGTTCGAGCGGTGGTGGTGCGGCCAAGAAGGGCGACAAGCTGTTCAGCAGCGATCCGTTGCCGCTGGATGCCCTGTCGCTGGCCGATGCGGATTTCCGCTTCAAGGCGGATAAGTTCGTGGCGCCCAAGCTGGCGGCGCAGAATGTCAACGTGGTCTTGCAGCTCAAGGATGGCGTGCTCAATCTCAAGCCGTTCGGCCTCGGCTTTGCCGGCGGCACCTTTGGCGGCGAGATTGGCCTGAATGGCAAGACCAAGGCGCTGAATGTGAAGCTGGACGGCAAGAATATCGCCCTTAGCGATTATCTGCGCGCCGAGAAGATCACCGATATCGTCAGCCAGGGCGCCAAGACCGATCTTAGCGTCGATCTGACCAGCCAGGGCGCCAGTGTGGCGGCATTGATGGCTGGCCTGAACGGCAAGGCGCTGATCAAGGTCGGCGAGGGCGAACTGCGCGACCAGTATCTCGATTTCCTTGGCGCCGATATGGTTGGCGCGCTTGGCCGCATCGGCCAGGCCACCGCCAAGACCAAGCTGGAATGCGTGGTCACGGCGTTTGACATCAAGGCCGGCATGGCGACGCCGAAGCCGATCTTTGTCGAGACCGGCCGCATCAATATCGTCAGCGAAGGCAGCATCAATCTCGGCACCGAACAGCTCGATCTCAAGATCGTGCCGTCGCCACGCGACGCCGCCATTGCCAGCCTGGCGATTCCGGTCAAGGTTGGCGGCACTTTCGCTTCGCCCAGCGCCTATCCCGATCCGATTGCGGCGGCCAAGGGTGTCGCTGGTGCGCTGGCCAGCTCGGCCTTGCTGGGGCCGGCGGCGATCCTGTCGCCGTTGCTCAGCGGCGGCAGCAGCGAAAGTGACCGGGGCCAGGCGGCTTGCGCCAAGGCGCTGGCGGTGGCCGAGGGCCGGCCGGTGCCGGGCGCAAAGGCCGGCAGCCAGAATCAGCCGGCGCCATCCAACAGCCCGGTTGAAAATCTGGGCCGTGGCCTGGGCAATCTGTTCAAGCGCTGAGTAAACCATGAAGCGATTTTACAAGGCCGCCACCGCGCAAGCGGTGGCCGGGGGCGGTGCATTGGTGTTGCTGGATGGCCGTGTGCTCAAGACACCGGCTAAGCAGGAACTGCATTTGCCCAGCCTGGCATTGGCCGAGGCGATTGCCGCCGAATGGGCGATGCAGGGCGAGGAAATCAAGCCGGCGACGATGCCGCTGATGCAGCTTGCCGCCACGGCGCTGGATCGCGTGGCGCAGGATCGCAGTTTTGCAGTGCAGGATATCGTGCGTTATGGCGGCACGGATTTGCTGGCCTATCGCGCCGAGGCGCCGGTCGAACTGGTGGCGCGCCAGCAGGCGGAATGGCAGCCCTTGCTGGAATGGTTCCGCGAGCGCTATGACGTCAGCATCAACACCACCCAGGGCATCACCGCCGTGGCGCAGCCGCCGGCTTTGGCCGAGCGGCTGGAAAAGATCGGCGCCATGCTGGACCCGATGCGGCTGACGGCCTTGCATACCATCACCAATGTCTGTGGCTCGGTGGTGATCGGCCTGGCCGTGCTGGAAGGCCATCTGGATGCCGAAGCGGCTTTCCGTGCCGGCTATCTGGATGAACTGCACCAGGCCAGCCTATGGGGCGAGGATGAGGAAGCCGCCGCCCGGCGCCAGGCCTTGCAGGCCGAACTCAACGCCGTGGTGCGGTTCCTGCGCCTGCTATAGCCAGCCGGATTTGCGGAAGCGCCAGTAGAGGATGCCGCAGGCCACGGCGATCAGCAGCAGGGCGGCCGGATAACCATATTGCCATTTCAATTCCGGCATCACCTCGAAATTCATGCCCCAGATGCCGGCAAAGGCGGTGGCCACCGCAAAGATGCCGGCCCAGGCGGCGAGGCGCTTGTTCACTTCGCCTTCCTCGATGGTGACCATGGAGAGATTGACCTGCATGGCGGTGTTGATCGTGTCGCGGATCGCATCCACCGAGGTGTTGATGCGGGTCAGGTGATCGTAGACATCGCGGAAATAGACCTGCATGTCGGCGCAGGGCAGGGGTACGCGGCCGCCGCCCTGCAATTTGCCGACCGCATCCAGCAACGGCGCCACGGCATGTTTCAGCACCTGCACCTTGCGCTTCAGGGCATAGAGCCGCTCGATATTGGAACGCGCCGAGCCACGGGCGAAGATCTGCTCCTCGATTTCCTCCAGTTCGGTTTCCAGCGCATCCACGATAGGGAAATAGCGGTCCACGATGGCATCGATCAGCGCATAGAATACAAAGCCGGAGCCGAGCCGCAGCAGATGCTGCTCGCGTTCGCAGCGCGCCCGCACACCGAGGAAATTCTGCTGGCTGCGGTTGCGCACCGACAGCACGTAGTTGCGGCCGACGAAGATATCGACTTCGCCCAAATGGATGTCGCCCTCGACGATCTCGACCAGATGGATCACGGCGAAGATGCTGTCGCCATATTCCTCCACTTTGGGACGCTGATGACCGTGATGCGCGTCTTCCACGGCCAGTTCATGCAGCCCGAATTCCTCTTTCATGAGCTGCAACTCGTCGCTGCTGGCATCCTTCAGCGCCACCCAGACAAAGGTGCCGGGCTGCGAGACAAAATCGCTGATTTCGGTGAGCGGCGGCTCGGCAATCTTCTGGCCGTTACGATAGGCGACGCAATTGATCAGCATGCCGGGCACCTCCAGGACTTAAGCCACTGCATCAATCAAAGCATAGTATACGTTATTGGCCCAGATGCGCGGCGATCTTGTCGAACACGGCGTGGAACATCGCCTCGGTCAGGCGGCCGGTATTGGTGTTGTAGCGCGAGCAATGATAGCTGGAAAACAGCATGGCGCCATTCGGCATGCGATGCGCGCCGCCATGGGTGAAGGGCGCCGAAGCGCGCTTCACTTTCAAGGTATCCAGCACCGCCACATGGGCGATCTGGCCCAGCGCCAGGATGGCGCGCAGGTCGGGCATGGCGGCGATTTCCGGCGCCAGGAAAGTGCTGCGGCAGATTTTGGTTTCCGCCGGCGTCGGCTTGTTTTCCGGCGGCACGCATTTCACCGCATTGGAGATGCGGGCGCGGCGCAAAACCAGGCCGTCATTCGGATCGGCGCGGAACTCGCCCGCGCTGAAGCCGTATTGCTTCAGGCTGCTATAGAGCAGGTCGCCGGCATAGTCGCCGGTGAAGGGCCGCCCGGTGCGGTTGGCGCCCTTGAGGCCCGGCGCCAGGCCGACCACCAGCAAAGCCGGTGCCTCGTCGCCCCAGGCCGGCACCGGCGCATTGAAAAAATCCGGATAGGCACGCCGGTTGTCGTCGCGAAACGCGGCGAGCCGGGGACATAGCCGGCAATCGCGCGCCGGTATCGGATAAGCAGCCGCCATCGGGCGTGGCGGCGCGCTTAGCGGTTATAGCCGCGTGGATTGGCGGTATCGATATCGTCGTCTTCTTCATAGGCGCCGGCGGGGGTGCCGGGGCCGACGCGCAAAGTGGCATTCAGGCCGGCAGTGCGTTGCGCCTGAATCTGCTCGCGGGCGGCACCCTCGCGCATGATCTTCGGCATCAATTCCTGCAATTCCACGAAGGTATCGGCCTGGCGGCGCAGTTCATCGGCCACCATCGGCGGCTGGCTCTTGGTGGTGGCGACCACCGAGACGCGCACGCCGCGCCGCTGCACGGCTTCCACCAGGCGGCGGAAATCGCCATCGCCGGAGAACAGCACGGCATGGTCGATATGCGGTGCCAGATCCATCATGTCGATGGCCAGTTCGATATCCATGTTGCTCTTGAAACGGCGGCGGCCGGTGGCGTCGGTATATTCCTTGGCCGGCTTGGTCACCATGGTGTAGCCGTTATAGTCGAGCCAGTCGATCAGCGGGCGCAGCGGCGAATAATCGGCATCCTCGACCAGCGCGGTATAGTAGAAGGCGCGGATGAGATGGGATTCCTTGCGGAAGTGATCAAGCAGGCGGCGATAGTCGATTTCAAAGCCCAGGCTGCGTGCTGCCGAGTAGAGATTGGCGCCGTCGATGAACAGGGCGACCCGTTCCTGCGGGTAAAATTTCATGATTGTCACTCCGATTGATATGGTGTGAGAGTATGGATCAGATAGGCTGCGTTAGATAAATCATCGCAAAGCCTACACAAGCCTCCGATGCCGGAAAATCCTTCTAAAGACCTAGTTTTTATTGCGCTGGGGGCAAACCTGCCCGCTAAGGATCGGGACAGCTTGTCTGCCACACTTGGCGCGGGTGTCGCGGCCTTGGCGGGCATCGGCTGCCGCATTGTGGCGCGCTCGGGCTGGTGGCGTTCGCCGGCCTGGCCGGCGCCTCTGCCGGGCGAATCCGCTCAGCCCGACTATCTCAACGGCGTCGTTGCGCTGCATACCGATCTGGCACCGGATGATTTGCTGGCGGCGTTGCATGGCATCGAAGCGGATTTTGGCCGCCATCGTGTCGGGCGCTGGGATGCCCGGCCGCTGGACCTGGATTTGATCGATTATGGCGGCCGGGTGCAACCGGAAGGCGCCGGCCGGGCGATCCTGCCGCATCCGCGTATGCAGGGCCGGCTATTTGTGCTGCTGCCGCTGCGCGAGCTGGCGCCGGATTGGCGCCACCCGGTTTCAGGCGCGCCCCTGGATGTACTGATTGCGGCAGCAGAGCCTATGAAAATCAATAGGTTGCAGGATGACGAGAGTTAGGTCTTGCGCCAATACGGCAAAGCGGGTATGCACCCGCCTTTGATAAGGCTCTGCCACAAGGATTCCCCGCCATGGCCCGCGTAACCGTCGAAGATTGCGTCCTCAAGGTTCCGAACCGCTTCGAGCTGGTGATGCTCGCCGCGCAGCGTGCCCGCGCGATTTCGGCCGGCGCCCCGCTCAGCGTCGATCGCGACAACGACAAGAACCCGGTTGTTGCCCTGCGTGAGATCGCCGACGAGACGGTGGATATCGAGACCCTGCGCCAGCGCATGATCGGCGGCATGCAGAAGCATGTGGAAGTGGACGAGCCGGAAGAAGACAACATGGCCGCCCTGATGGAATCGGCCGAATGGGCCGGCATCCAGTCGTCGGAAGACCTGGCCGATGGCCTGGGCATGGATGACGAAGCCGGCGACGATGCCGCCGACGAGGCTGGCGACGACGCGGCCGGCCTGGACGACGAATAATTATCGTTCATTCGATCTAGAATCGTTCCAGGGTCTTGTCCTGGGCGAAATTTAGCCCAAAATTCAGTCTATATGATGAACCGTTGCCCAGAACCCAGGAGGAGCGGCACGGCATGGCGCGCGCACGTATTCTGCGTCAGGTTGAACTGGTCGATAAGGTGCTGGCTTATGATCCCAGCGCCAATGAAGACCTGCTGAATCGCGCCTATGTCTTCTCCATGATGGCGCATGGCACCCAGTTGCGTGCCTCGGGCGATCCCTATTTCTCCCATCCCGTGGAAGTGGCCGGCATCCTGGCCGGCATGAAGCTGGACGACAAGACCATCGCCACCGGCCTGCTGCACGATACGCTGGAAGATACGGTCGCCACCCCGGCGGAGCTGGAAAAGAATTTCGGCAGTGATGTGCTGCGCTTGGTGGATGGCGTCACCAAGCTGTCGCGCATCGAGCAGCAATCCGACCGCACCCGGCAGGCGGAGAATTTCCGCAAGCTGCTGCTGGCGATGTCGAACGATATCCGCGTGCTGCTGGTGAAGCTGGCCGACCGGCTGCACAACATGCGCACGCTGCATTACATCAAGACACCGGAGAAGCGCGCCCGCATCGCCCGCGAGACGATGGAAATCTATGTGCCGCTGGCCGACCGCATCGGCATGCAGGAACTCAAGGAGGAACTTGAGGATCTGGCCTTCGCGGAACTGAATGGCGATGCGCGCGCTTCCATCCTCACGCGCCTGGAACAGTTGCGCAGCGAAGGCGGCAATCTGGTGGAGCGGATTTCCGACCGCATCAAGCGCACGCTGGCGGAGCAGGGGCTGGATGCCTGGGTGTCGGGACGCGAGAAGCGCCCGTTCTCGATCTGGGAGAAGATGCAGCGCAAGAACATCCCGTTCGAGCAGCTTTCCGATATCATGGCCTTCCGCATTGTGGTGCGCGATATCACCGCCTGCTACCAGGCGCTGGGCATTGTGCATGGCACCTGGCCATCGGTGCCGGGCCGCTTCAAGGATTACCTCTCCACGCCGAAGCAGAATGGCTATCGCAGCCTGCATACCACGGTGATCGGCCCGGAGAATAAGCGCATCGAAATCCAGATCCGCACCCAGGATATGCATGAGGTGGCCGATCTCGGCGTGGCGGCGCATTGGCAATACAAACAGGATGGCAGCAGCGAGCATCAGGCGCCGGATGCCGAGGCGCGGCAATATCGCTGGCTGCGCGAATTGCTGGAAATTCTGGAACAGGCTTCCGATCCCGAGGAATTCCTGGAGCATACCAAGCTCAACATGTTCCAGGACCAGGTGTTCTGTTTCTCGCCGAAGGGCGACCTGATTGCACTGCCGCGTGATGCCACGGTGGTGGATTTTGCCTATGCGGTGCATTCCGGCGTTGGCGATACGGCGGTGGGCGCCAAGGTGAATGGCCGCGTGGTGCCTTTGCGCACCGTGTTGCGCAATGGCGACCAGGTGGAAATCCTGCGCTCGAAAGTGCCGGCGCCGAACCCGAACTGGCTCAATTTCGTCAAGTCGGGCCGTGCCAAATCCTCGATCAACCGCTATATCCGCCAGCAGCAGCGCGGCCAGTATATCGAACTGGGCAAGGCGATCCTGAAGAAGGCCTTCCACGAACGCGACCACCAGCTTTCCGAAAAGGGGCTGGAAGCCGCCGTGAAGGTGCTGAAGCTGCGGAATGTGGATGATGTCTATGTCGGGGTCGGCGATGGCAGCATCACCGGGCGCCAGGTGCTGCATGCGGTCTATCCCGGCGAGAAGGAGATCGAGCGCGAGACCGACAAACTGCCGCCGCTGGCCCGGCACCAGAAGCCCGCCGAGCAGAAAAACGGCATCCCGATCCGCGGCCTGATCCCCGGTATGGCGATGCATTTCGCCGGCTGCTGCCATCCCTTGCCCGGCGACCGCATCGTCGGCATCGTCACCACCGGCAAAGGCGTCACCATCCACACCATCGATTGCGAGGCGCTGGGCCAGTTCAGCGAACAGCCGGAGCGCTGGCTCGATATCGCCTGGGATGCGCCGGCCGAGGGCGACAAGGTGGCGCAGGCGCATCTCGGCCGCGTGCTGCTGCTGGTGGCCAATGAACCCGGCTCGCTTTCGGCGCTGAGCACCGTGATCGCCAAGCACAAGGGCAATATCACCAATCTCAAGATCACCAACCGCACCCAGGAATTGTTCGAGATGTTCGTGGACATTGAGGTGCGGGATGTGAAACATCTGTCCAATATCATCGCCGCTTTGCGCGCCACGCCGAATATCAGTTCGGTGGAGCGGGCGCGCGGCTGACCTCAGCCCAGAAGCATCGGCCCTGGCCGTAACACGTGGAATCATGAACAAAGACGAAGTGCTGCGGCATTACCGCGAATCCGGCGCGCTGCTGGAAGGCCATTTCCTGCTCACTTCGGGCCTGCACAGCCCGGTCTACATGCAATCGGCCAAGGTGCTGTCGCACCCGGCCCGCGCCGAAGCCCTCTGCAAGGCGCTGGCCGACAAGCTGCGCGCCGAATTCGGCCCCCAGCCGGTGGATATCGTCTGCTCGCCGGCCATGGGCGGTGTGGTGGTCGGCTATGAACTGGCGCGCCAGCTTGGTGTGCCGGCGATCTTCACCGAGCGTGTCGATGGCAAATTTGCCTTGCGGCGTGGTTTTGATATTCCGGAAGGCGCCCGCGTGCTGATGGCCGAGGATGTGGTCACCACCGGCAAATCCAGCCGCGAATGCATCGAATGTATTGCCGATCATGGCGGCATCACGGTGGCGGCTTCCTGCATCGTCGACCGCTCGGATGGCGAGGTTGATCTCGGTGTGCCGCTATTTGCACTCTGCGGCTTCAAGGTGCCGGCCTATCGCGACGACGAATTGCCGCCGGAACTGGCAGCATTGCCGGCTGTGAAGCCGGGCAGCCGCAATCTGAAATAGGCCGGCGAGGGGAGCGCGTGATGGGCAAGCTGCGTCTTGGGGTGAATATCGATCACGTCGCCACGATCCGCAATGCGCGTGGCGGGCGGCATCCCGATCCGATCCGCGCTGCGATCATGGCGGCTGCGGCTGGTGCCGATGGCATCACGGCACATCTGCGCGAGGATCGCCGCCATATCTCGGATAAAGATATCGACCGGCTCATGGCCGAGATCGATCTGCCGCTGAATCTGGAGATGGCGGCCACCGAGGAGATGCTGGGCATCGCCCTGCGCCACAAGCCGCATGCCTGCTGTATCGTGCCGGAGAAGCGCGAGGAGCGCACCACCGAAGGCGGCCTGGATGCAGCCGCGCAGCATAATCACCTGGCGCCGATCATCGCCAAGCTGGGCGATGCCGGCATCCGCGTGTCGCTGTTCATCGAGCCGGCGCGGGTGCAACTGGCCGTGGCCAAGGCGCTCGGCGCGCCGGTGGTGGAATTGCATACCGGGCGGTATTGCGAATTGGAAGGCGCTGCCCGCGAGGTGGAGTTGCAACGCCTCAAGGCCGCCGCCGCCTATGCCGCTGAACTGGGCCTGGAATGCCATGCCGGCCATGGCCTGAATTTTGAGACCGTAGGCGCGGTGGCGGCGATCCCCGGCATCATGGAACTCAATATCGGGCATTTCCTGATCGGCGAGGCGATTTTCGGCGGCCTGGACGGCGCCATCCGGCGTATGCGCAGCCTGATGGATGCGGCGCGCGGCGACCGCAGCCTGTCGGCCTGACATTATGATCCTGGGGATCGGCTCCGACCTGATCGACATCCGGCGCATCGAAAAATCGATTACCCGGTTCGGTGATCGTTTCCTGGATCGCATCTTCACCGAACAGGAGAAGGCGCGATCCAACCGGCGCCAGCGCACCCGCATCGCTTCCTATGCCAAGCGCTTCGCCGCCAAGGAAGCCTGTTCCAAGGCGCTCGGTACCGGCTTTCGCAAGGGTGTGTTCTGGCGCGATATGGGCGTGGTCAACCTGCCCAGCGGCAAGCCTTCGATGCGGCTGACCGGCGGCGCCCTGGCCCGGCTGCACAGCCTGGTGCCGGAGGGATACGAGGCGCAGATCGACCTGACCATCACCGATGAGCCGCCAATGGCCCAGGCATTTGTGATAATATCCGCCGTACCGAAGAAAATATCCCTTTAAAACATAGATTTATGTGACGTTTCCGGACCGCTTGACAGAAGCCGGGGCGGCGGGCTTCATGGCCCCGGTTCAGCCAGCAGCAGGAGCATGAGAGTGGCCAAAGGCAAGGCACAAGAGGAAAGCGGTTCGGGATTGTGGGACAATCTGCGCACCCTGATTTATGCCTTGCTGATCGCCGGTGGCGTGCGCAGCTTCGCGTATGAGCCGTTCCATATCCCGTCGGAATCGATGCTGCCGACCTTGCTGGTCGGCGATTATCTGTTCGTATCGAAATACGCCTATGGCTATTCGCGTTTCTCACTGCCCTTCAGCCCGCCGCTCTTTTCCGGCCGGGTGCTGGAAAGCGCGCCGGAGCGTGGCGATGTGGTGGTGTTCCGTTATCCCGGCGATACCAGCGTGGATTACATCAAGCGTGTGGTCGGCCTGCCGGGCGACCGGGTGCAGATGCTGGATGGCGAATTGTGGCTCAACGGCCAGAAGGTGCAGCGCCGCCGCATCGCCGATTTTGAGGAGCGCGACCGCTTCGGCAATGTGATCAAGCGGGCGCGGCAATATGAGGAAACCATGCCGGGTGGCCGCAGCTACAACATACTGGACCTGCGCGACCGTGGCGACGGCGACGACACGCCGCTTTTCACCGTGCCGCTTGGGCATTATTTCGTGATGGGCGACAACCGCGACAATTCGCAGGATAGCCGTTTCCCGGTGGTGAGTGGCGGTGTTGGTTTCATGCCGGCGGAAAACCTGGTTGGCCGCGCCAATATCCGCTGGATTTCGGTGGATGGCAGTGCGTCGCTGCTGAAGCCGTGGACCTGGCTGGAGGCGTTGCGCTTCGGCCGGATGTTCACCAGCATTCATTGAGCGCCGTGCCGGACTTGAGCAACCTGCCCGACGATCTGCGCAAGGCCGGCCTTGATGCCTTGCAGGCGCGGCTCGGCCATCGTTTTGCCGATCCCCGCCTGCTGGAAGAAGCGCTGGTGCATCCATCCGCCAATCCGCGCCGCAGCCGGACGCGGTCGGCGCGGCGCGGCACCGCCAAGCCCGATCCGGCAGCGCGTGACTATAACCGGCTGGAATTCATCGGCGATCGTGTGCTGGGCCTGATCGTGGCCAGCATGCTGGCGCGGGCCTTTCCGGAAGCTGCTGCCGGAGAACTGGCGTTGCGCTACAATGCGCTGGTGCGGCAGGAAAGCCTGGCGCGTTTTGCCCAGGAACTGGAATTGGGCGAGCATATCCAGCTCTCGCGTTCGGAACGCGATTCCGGCGGCGCCGGCAAGCCGGCAATCCTGGCCGATGCGCTGGAAGCGGTGATTGCCGCGCTCTATCTGGATGGTGGCCTGGCGGCGGCAGAAGGTTTTGTCGCCGCGCATATGGCCAGCCGGCTGGATGATTCGACTTATACCGGTGCGGCCAAGGATGCCAAGACCGCCTTGCAGGAATGGGCGGCGGCGCGTGCGCTGGCGGTGCCGGTCTATCGCGTGGTAAGTATCGAAGGCCCGCCGCATGAACCGCATTTCACGGTGGCGGTGGCCTTGGGCGAGACTGGCGAACCGGAACAAGGCCGTGGTGGCTCGAAGCGCGCTGCGGAACAGGAAGCGGCCGGCCATCTGCTGCGCCGCCTGGAACAGGAAACATGAGCGAAGACGTTTTGGACCCCACTGCCTGCGGCTATGTCGCCATTGTCGGCGCGCCGAATGCCGGCAAATCCACGTTGCTGAATGCGCTGGTGGGCGCGAAGATTTCGATTGTTTCCTCCAAGGTGCAGACCACGCGCGCCCGCATCACCGGCATCGGCATGGTCGGTGCGACGCAGATCGTGTATCTCGACACGCCAGGTATTTTTGCGCCGCGCCGCCGGCTGGATCGCGCCATGGTGCAGGCGGCCTGGAGCGGCGTGGATGATGCCGATGCCATCCTGCTGGTGGTGGATGCGGCACGCGGCTATGACGACGAGACCCGCGCCATCCTCAAGCGCCTCAAGGATATCAAGCAGCCGGTGCTGCTGACGCTGAACAAGGTGGACAAGATCGCGCGCGAAAAGCTGCTCGGCCTGACCCAGGCGCTGAACAACGATTTTACCTTTCAGGCCACTTTCATGATCGCGGCCTCAAAAGGCGATGGCGTGGACGATCTGCGCCGCGACCTGGCACGCCGCATGCCGGCCGGCCCGTGGCTTTATCCCGAGGACCAGTTGGCCGATGTGCCGATGCGGTTCCTGGCCGCCGAGATCACGCGCGAGAAGCTGTTCAACGCGCTGCGCCAGGAACTGCCCTATGCCGCCACGGTGGAAACCGAGGATTGGAAGGACCAGAAAGATGGGTCGGCGCGTATCTCGCAGGTGATCTTTGTCGAGCGCGAGACGCAGAAGAAGATCGTGATCGGCGAGGGCGGTGCGATGTTGAAGCGCATCGGCGCCAATGCCCGGCGCGAGATGGAAGAACAGTTCGAGCGCCGGGTGCATCTCTTCCTGTTCGTGAAGGTGCGCGGCGACTGGGGCGACGATCCCGAACGCTACGAGGCCATGGGCCTCGATTTTCCCAAGAAATAGGCGCGCTTCAGAGACCGAAGGCGGCCAGCAGGATCGGCATGGTGATGAAGGCACCCACCGTGGTGCCGGTGACGATGGCGGCCATCAGCGGCGCATCGCCACCCATCTGACGTGCCAGGATATAGCTGGCGCTGGAGGTAGGCAGCATCGCCCATAGCACCAGCACCTGGGTTTCCAGCGCGGTGAGGCCCCAGAGCCGGGCCAGGCCGAACATTGCCAGCGGATAGAGCAGCAGCTTGAGCACAGAGGTGGCGGCGACGGCGGCGCCGCCGCGTTTCATCGCATCCAGTTGCAGCGCCGCACCCACGGTGAGCAGGCCGAGCGGCGAGGCGGCATCGCCCAGGGTCTTGAAGATGCTGTCGATGCCACGCGGCAGGCCCAGGCCGCTGACATTGAGCAGAATGCCGATCAGGCAGGCCAGGATGAGCGGGTTTTTCGCCAGCGCCATCACCTGGTCGCGCCAGGTGGCGCCCTGGGCATTGGCGCCGAACCGCATCATCACCAGCACGGTGATGAAATTCAGGAACGGGATTGCCACCGCGATCACCACGGCGTAGAGCGTGATGCCGGCATTGCCCGAAAGTGCCGCCACGGCACCGAAGCCGACGAAGGTGTTGAAGCGCACCGAACCCTGGAACAGGCTGGTGAAGGCCGGGCCATCGAGCTTGAGCGGCTTGCGCAGCAGAAAGGTCAGGGCAGCGACAAGCAGGATGCTGCCCAGCAAGGTGCCGAACAGGCCGGTGGGATCCAGGTCGCCGAGATCGCCGCGCGCCAGATTGTGAATCAGCAAGGCCGGAAAGAACAGGAAATAGACGCTGCGATCCGCCAGCGGCCAGAAAGCGTCGCCGGGGAAATTCCAGCGCCGCATCGCCAGGCCAAGCAGGATCAGGACAAAAATCGGCAGAATCGAGAGCAGGACGGACAGCATGCCGGCAGATTAGGCGCCCTGCATCAGGATGGCGAGATCGATCAGGCGATTGGCGATGGAATAGGCAAAATAAAGCACCAGGGCGCGCAGCAGGGTTTCGCCCCAGCCCAGTGGGGCGTTCTGCGACCGGTCGCGTCGCTTGCGCTGCCGGTGGCGTGCCGGCCTGGCCGGGGCGGGCGTGGCGATCGAAGCGGGGATGTCGCTGCCGGCCAGGTCGTTGGCCGGTTCCGGTGTCACGTCGATGATCGCCAGCGGCAAAGCCGGCAAGGTGGTTGGTGCTGGGCTGTGCAGCGGCAACTCGGGCGCGGTATTGCCCCAGGCGGCAATGCGGGTGCGGTCGCGGCCATAGATGCGGCGCCAGCGGAATGCCTCTGCCTCGGCGGCTTCCGCATCCTCATGGGCGGCGCGCAGAATCCAGCTATCGCCCAGCCGGGTGAGGACGATATAGCGCGCAGCGGGCATGTCATCGGCAGCGTAACGCATGGCAACAGTATTGCGGGTTAGCGTTAACGCTTGTTAAACGGAGATTAAAAATTTCCTTTGTTGCAGCGCATCAAGGTCGCTGATGATTGCCATGGCATCGCGTTATAGATGTGGCGGAATCCATATCGCAAGGCTGCCGCCGGACCCTAAACACTGGCGGGGCGCCCGGCCTGTGGCTATGCTCGCCGCCCGAAACATCCTGTTTGCCAGCCGATCCAGTATCGTAAGGGAGAAACCAGCGCCATGAAGGGCAAGTCCGAGAAAGCCGCCGCCCCGAAGCAGAAGGCGGCCGCCAAGAAAGCATCCGCCAAGAAAGCTCCGGCTGCGAAGAAAGCCGCTGCTGCCAAGGGCGGCTTCGACAAATCCAAGCTGCCGAGCCGCCATGTCAGCGTCGGCCCCGAGCGCGCGCCGCATCGCAGCTTCTATTACGCAATGGGCCTGGAAGAGAAGGAAATCTACCAGCCGCTGGTTGGTGTGGTGACGACCTGGAATGAATCCGCGCCCTGCAACATTTCGCTCGACCGCCAGGCCAAGAAGGCCAAGCTGGGCGTGAAATCGGCTGGCGGCACGCCGCGCGAATTCACCACCATCACCGTGACCGACGCCATCGCCATGGGCCACCAGGGCATGAAGGCTTCGCTGGTCAGCCGCGAAGTGATCGCTGATTCCGTTGAACTCAGCGTGCGCGGGCATTGCTATGATGCGCTGGTCGGCTTTGCCGGTTGCGACAAGTCGCTGCCCGGCCTGATGATGGCCATGGTACGTCTCAACGTGCCGTCGGTATTCATGTATGGCGGCTCGATCCTGCCCGGCCGTTTCAAGGACCGCGATGTCACCATTGTCGACGTGTTCGAGGCGGTGGGCCAGGTTGCCGCCGGTTCGATGAACGAGGATGAATTGCACGAACTGGAATGCGTGGCCTGCCCGTCGGCCGGTTCCTGCGGCGGCCAGTTCACTGCCAACACCATGGCCTGCGTGTCGGAAGCCATCGGCCTGGCCCTGCCAGGTTCATCCGGCGCCCCGGCGCCCTATGAAGGCCGCGATGATTACGCCGTGGCTTCGGGCAAGGCGGTGATGGAACTGATCAAGCGCAATCTGCGCCCGCGCGATATCGTCACCCGCAAGGCGCTGGAGAATGCCGCCATGATCGTTGCCGCCACCGGCGGCAGCACCAATGCCGGTCTGCATCTGCCGGCGATCGCCAATGAATGCGGCATCAAGTTCGATCTTGAGGATGTCGCCAAGATCATGAAGCGCACGCCTTACATTGCCGACCTCAAGCCGGGCGGCAAGTATGTTGCCAAGGATCTTTATGAGGTGGGCGGCGTGCAGATCGTGATGAAGCAGCTGCTGGATGGCGGCTATCTGCATGGCGATTGCATGACCGTGACCGGCAAGACCATTGCCGAAAATCTCAAGAACGTGAAATTCCCGAAGAACCAGGATGTGGTGCGGCCGATCACCAATCCGCTCAGCCCGACCGGCGGCGTGGTTGGCCTCAAGGGCAACCTGGCGCCGGAAGCCGCCATCGTGAAGGTGGCCGGCCTCAAGAAGCTGAAGCATGTCGGCCCGGCCCGCGTGTTCGATTGCGAGGAAGATGCCTTCGCCGCCGTGCAGGCCAAGAAGTACAAGGAAGGCGATGTCATCGTCATCCGTTATGAAGGCCCGAAGGGCGGCCCCGGCATGCGCGAAATGCTCGCCACCACCGGCGCCATCTACGGCCAGGGCATGGGCGAGAAGGTGGCGCTGATCACCGATGGCCGCTTCTCCGGCGGCACGCGCGGCTTCTGCGTCGGCCATGTCGGCCCGGAAGCGGCGGTCGGCGGTCCGATCGCGCTGATCAAGAATGGCGACATCATCACCATCGATGCCGAAAAGGGCGTGCTGAGCGTGAATGTTTCGGCTAAGGAATTCGCCGAGCGCAAGAAGAAGTGGAAGCCGCGCAAGCATGAATTCCAGTCCGGCACGATCTGGAAATATGCCCAGACCGTTTCCACCGCCGCCCATGGCGCCGTCACCCATCCGGGCGCGGCCAAGGAAACCCACGTCTACGCCGATATCTGATCCGGTTTACGACCTGTTTACGGGAAAGGGCGCCCTGGTGGCGCCCTTTTTTGTTGCCAGTGGCCTATGCAACTTAGCATAATCATTCGTCTGCCAACGATCCGATAACAGGACGCGCCGCCCCCATGACCAAGCCAGTCTTTACCGTTGCCATTGCCGGATTCCAGCACGAAACCAACACCTTCGCGCCGCAAAAGGCGGTGCTGCAGAAATTCATCGATGGCGAGGGCTGGCCGGCGCTGACCCTGGGCAAGGACATCCTGGACGTGTTCCCGCCGGCCAATATTCCGATTGGCGGCTTCATCAATGCGGCGGCCAATCTGGGCATGCAGCTTGAACCGGTGGCCTGGGCGGCGGCGCAGCCTTCCTCCTATGTCACGGTGGAGGCGTTTGAATATGTCTCGAAGCTGATCTGCGACGGCATCGCGGCGTTGCGCGGCCGGATCGACGCGGTCTATCTCGACCTGCATGGCGCCATGGTGACCGAGCATTTCGAGGATGGCGAGGGCGAATTGCTGCGCCGTGTCCGCGCCCTGGTCGGGCCGGATATGCCCATCGTCGCCAGCCTCGATCTGCATTGCAACATGACCGAGCTGATGCTGGCCCAGGCCGATGTGCTGATCGCCTATCGCACCTATCCGCATCTCGACATGGCGGTGACCGGCGGCCGTGTTGCCAAGCATCTCGCCAAGCTGCTCAACCGCGAACGGCCGCGCCAGGCCAAGGCGATGCGGCGCCTGCCATTCCTGATCCCGCTGACCGCGCAATGTACCTTCATCGAACCGTGCAAGAGCATCTATGAGCGGATCGAGGAGATGGAATTCGGCGGCGTATCGTCGATGAGTTTCACGCCCGGCTTCCATCCCGCCGATATCCGCGAATGCGGCCCGGCCATCCTGGCCTATGCCGATAGCCAGGAAGCCGCCGACAAGGCCGCCGACAGCCTGACGCGCCAGATTGCCGAGCGCGAGAATGAATTCGCCACCCGGCTGCTGAAACCCGCCGACGCGCTGGAAGAGGCGCGCAGGCTGATCACGGCGGGCGCCAGGAAACCCATCGTGCTGGCTGATGTGCAGGATAATCCCGGCGCCGGTGCCACCTGCGACACCACCGGGTTGTTGCAGGCGATGGTGGAAGCCGGCGTGCCGGATGCCGCGCTCTGCCTGATGTTCGATCCTGAGGCGGCGCTGATTGCGCATCAGGCGGGCGAGGGCAGCGAGATCGAAATTCCGCTCGGCGGCAAATTGTTTGCCGGCTCGCCGCCGTATCGCCAGCGCTTCACCGTGGCCAAGACCGGCGATGGCCGCTTCCTCTGCACCGGGCCGTTTTATGGCGGCACGCGGATGAATCTGGGGCCGATGGCGTTGCTGCGCTGCAATGGCGTGGATACCGTGGTGTCATCCACCCGGGTGCAGGCGGCCGACAAGGAAATGTATCGCCATCTCGGTGTTGAACCGGTGCAGCGCCAGATTCTGGGCCTGAAAAGCACTGTGCATTTCCGGGGCGATTTCACCGATATCGCGCACGAAATCCTGATCGTGGAAAGCCCTGGCGCCTTCATCGAGCGCGCCGAGACCTTACCCTACAAGCGCCTGCGCAGCGGCATCCGGCTCAAGCCGCTGGGGCCGGTACACAAGGGCTGACCCGTGCATAAAGGCTGATCGAACTACGCCGGCTGGCGCAGTTCCAGCAGCGTGCCATGACTGTGGCTGGCATCCACCACCAGTACACGGTGGCCGTCATTCTCCAGGCGCGGTTCGCGCGGACCGACAATGTTGGCGCCCTGGGCTTCCAGGGCGATGGCGGCAGCCAGCACATCGGCCACTTCATAGGCAATGTGATAGACGCCGCCAGTAGGGTGGCTTTCCAGATACCGTGCCGCCGTGCTGGTAGAGGTGGTGGGCTGCACCAATTCCAGCCTGGCGCCGCCCAGTTCCACATAGGCCAGCCGATAGGCAAGAGCGCGATGACATCATATTGTACCGCTCCGTTTTGCCTGGAGGCGGTAGCCACTAGGAGAAGCGCGCAGCAGGTACATTCGTACCTGCAAGCGTTTCGACGACGTGGATGCTGCCTCCAGGCAAAACCCTGCGGGCCGGGAGAATTTGGTCTTCTGGTGCGTCGCGCGGCTTGCCCGTAGCACCGCTACGCGCTGCGCCGCGCTCCTACCCGAAGACCAAATTCTCCTCGGCGGAGCGGCACAATATGATGTCATCGCGCTCTAGGCCGTGTTTACATTCACACTTCCCTAAAGGGTAAAAGTCTGATTCAAGATGC
>VFQQ010000940.1_pt1 | contig 47243 bp, 39 predicted proteins | sample 3512341 | NCBI WGS metagenome assembly VFQQ01 (sample SAMN10412373, study PRJNA504923) | tailings metagenome | isolation source: Relicate 2 Philex TSF1 revegetated site | place: Philippines: Tuba, Benguet | collected 2017-08-29 | reverse complement strand
CCCCGGAGCGGGCAATCCAATCTCGCCCAAAACAACGCCAAAGTCATAAGACAAGCGGTTCCTATTGATATGGAAACACCTGCGCCGAGGGGATTTTGTGTTTTGGGAATGAGCGTGGCGCAGCGCGTAGCGGTGCTACGGGCAAGCCGCGCGAAGCACCCAAAACACAAAAGCCCCCGGCCCATGCGGGTTGGGCCTGGATGCGGCATCCGCGGCGTCGAAACGCTGGCAGGTACCGTCAGGTACCTGCTGCGCGCTTCTCCTGGCGGGCTACCGCATCCAGGCCCAACGCAGGTGCTTCCATATCAATAGGAACCGCTCTTGCAGCAGCGCGACTTCGCTCTTTACTGGCGGCGCGCCGGATACACGGATAGGATCAGGCATTGTTCCATTTCAACGAGTGGTTGGAATCACTTGCTATCTCAAGATGAAATTGTCAAAATCTGACCATGACGGAATTCTGGTCCATCCTCGCAGCCCTGGTGATCGGCATCCCCGGGGCGGTCTTTATCGTGATGCAGCTGAAGGCCGCGCACCGTAAACAGGTGCTGGCCTATGAATGGAGCTCCGCCGAAGTGGTGCGGCGCGGCCAGCGGCTGGATCAGCTTGAGAAGCTGACCAAGGACGCGCAGAAGAAGATCAACGAGCTGACCAAGGAAAACACCGAACTGCGGATGGAAGTGGCGAAGCTGGAGCGCATGGCCGGCGAGGCTTTGCAGGCGCCCTCTGCCGACGACAAGATCTACCAGATCGGCATTTTCAACATGGAAGTGCGCCGCGCCCATATGATGGGCCAGAAACACCGCAATCTCGACGACAAATGGGCGGAAGTGAATTTTGAGGATTTCCACGCCCCCAACGAAGATGCGGCACGCAAGAAGGCGATGCGGAAATATCCGCCCGAACGCGCCTTCATGATCGAGACGATCAACCAGAAACGCTGAATTTCACGGCCCGGTAAAGTCGGGCTCGTTCCGGCTGAGATCATGGGCCGCCAGCACGCGCAGATCCAGCGCGGTGTGACGGTCGATTTCGCCCAGCGGCGCCAATGCCCAGCTCCATTCGCGCTCGGCCGGCGGCGGCGTCACATCGAAGAGCGCACTTTCCGCCACCACCACTTCACCGGCCCGGTTGCGGAAAATCCGCCGGTGATCGCTGACCAGCGCCACCGGGCAGCCAAGATCGCGCAGACCAGCCAGATGCGCCGCCACGATGCGGCGGCCATAATCCTGGCGCGCGACAAAGCCGATGCCGTGGCGTTCCAGCCAATCCAATGGCAGCAGCGGCAATTGTGACAGCAGATTGAGCGACAGCACCAAAGCCGGCGGCGTGGCATCCAATAGCGCCAGAGCCTGCGCCGATGGCGCCGGCAGGGGCAATTCCGGGCGCCAGGATGCCAGCGGGGCAACCAGGCCGCTGGCATCGAACAGCCGTAACTCGACATTGCCGAAGCCGCGCAGGCGACGGCCGAGGCCGGGCAGGAAGGCGATATCGGCGAGCAGCACGCGGTCGAACTGCGCCGCGAGCGCGGCCAGCGGCAGATCGGCCAGCAGCCCCGCCCCCAGCACCCAGGCCGTGCCGCCGCGCGGCAGCGTTGCCAGCCGGGCCAGCACATAATCCTGCGTCGCGGCATGATGCGGCGCCCAAGCGGCGGCACAGCGCCGCGCCCGCGACCACAGGCTGACCGCGCCACGGCCATAGCCAAGCCGGCGCGCGGCCGGATCGCAGCGCACCAGCGCATTCAGCACCAGTTCGGCCAGCATGTGTTATTCCGCTGCCCTGGCTTTGGGGAAACGCTGCGCCGCCTGCTCGCGGGTATAATAGCCACGCGCGATATCGCGCTCGATCAAGGCCGGATCGCGCTCGGCCGGATCGCCATAACCACCGCCGCCTGGGGTGGAAACCCGCACCCGGTCGCCGACCTTGATGGCGATATCCTGATCCTTGGACAGATGCGGCGGCACATATTGACCGCTGCCATCACGCTCGATGGCCACGGTGTTGAGCCCGCCATCCTCACCGCCCAGCACACCACGCGGCCCGGTACGGCCATGATCCATCACCATGCTGGCGCGCGCTTCGCCGCGCCGCAGCCGGATAGTGTAATTCACGCCGAAGCCGCCACGATACTTGCCGGCCCCGCCCGAGCCTTCATGCAGCGAATATTCCTCGAACAGCACCGGGTAATACTGTTCCATCACCTCGATCGGCGTGGTCTTGGAAATACCGATGGTGGAACAGCCATTGGTCAGGCCATCGCCAGCAAACCAGCCGCCATAGCCGCCGCCGGAAATCACATACATGACATAGGCGCGGTTACGTTCCGGATCGAAGCCGCCCAAGGCCAGATTGCCCGAGGTGCCGGCCGGCGCGGCGAACAGCCGGTCCGGCATCGCCTGCACCAGGGCATTGAACACCGCTTCGGCGATACGCTGGCTGACTTCCGCCGCACAGCCGGAAACCGGGCGCGGATATCGGGCATAAAGGAAAGTACCGTCGGGATCGGTGATCCGCAGCGGCTCGAAAGTGCCAGCATTGATCGGCACATCGGGGAAGATATGCTTCACCGCCAGATAGATCGAGGATTTGGTGGTGGCCAGCACCGAATTCATCGGCCCCTTGCAGGGCGGGCTGGAACCGGCCATGTCGAAATGCAACTCGTCGCCCTGCTTGGTCACGGTCATCACGATCTGCAACGGTTCATCCACCACGCCATCGGAATCGACCACCGCCGCGCCGCGATAGACCCCATCGGGAATGGCGCGGATGCGGGCGCGCATCTGCTGCGCCGCACGTGCCTTCAATTCGGCGATGGCATCTTCCACCACATCGGCGCCGTAGCGATCCAGCAACGCCGTCAGCCGCTTCTCGCCGATGCTGAGTGCGGCGGCCTGGGCCTTGATATCGCCGATACGCTGATCGGCGATGCGGATATTGCTGAGGATGATGGAGAGGATTTCCTCATCCAGCACACCCTGCTTGTAAAGTTTCACCGGCGGCAGCCGCAGCCCTTCCTGCTCCACTTCCGTGGCATTGGCCGAAAAGCCGCCCGGCACCATGCCGCCGGTATCCGGCCAGTGGCCGGTATTGGCGAGCCAGGAAAACAACTTGCCCTGATAGAAGAACGGCTTGACGAATTTCACATCCATCAGATGCGTGCCGCCCAGATAGGGATCGTTGACGATATAGATATCGCCCGGCTTCGGATCGCGGGCGCGCTCGATCACCGCCTGGGTGGAAAACTGCATGGTGCCGACAAAGACCGGCAGGCCGAGATCGCCCTGGGCAATCAATTCGCCGGTATCGCGATGGTAGATGCCATCGGAACGATCCAGCGCTTCCGAGATCACCGGCGAGAAAGCGGCGCGGCAGAAGGCCAGATCCATCTCGTTGCAGACCTGCTGCAAACCATTCTGGATCACCACCAGCGTTACGGGATCGAGTTTGCTCATGGCGTCACCGTCACGATCAGATTGCCGAGGGCATCGACATGCACCTGGTTGCCGGGATCGATCACCGTGGTGGTGTCGAGTTGTTCACAAATCGCCGGGCCGCTGAAACCGGCGCCGCGCGGCAATCGCTCACGATCATAAACCGGCGTGTCCTGCCAGCCGCCGGCTTCATACCAGACCGGGCGATGGCCCTTCACCGCGCCGGCCAGATCGGCAGCCGGCGCCGCCGCCAGCAGGCGATCCAGCGTCAATTGTGGCCGGCGCCCGATCACGGCGGTATGCAGGTTCACCAACTGGGCGCGGATTTCCGGCAGCTCAACGCCGAAACGCTGCCAATAGGCGGCCTCGAAGGCGGCCTGCAATTCGGCCGAGGTGATCTCCACGCCCGGCACCGCCACGGTGAGCAGATGGCTCTGGCCCTGGAACTGCATGTCGGCGGAATGCAGCACCTGGATTTCCTCGACGGCCACGCCATCGCGCGCAATGGTGGCACGGCCTTCGGCAATCTGCGCCTCCAGCACCTCGCGCACCAGGCCATCGGGCAAGGCCGCCACCGGCTTGTTCACCGTGCGCACATAATCATGGCGCAGATCGGCCACCACGCAGCCGAGTGCATTGGTGATGCCGGGCCGCGCCGGGATCAGCAATTTCGGAATGCCCAATTCGCGCGCCAGGGCGGCGGCATGCAGCGGCCCGGCGCCGCCAAAAGCGAAGAGCGCAAAATCGCGCGGATCATGGCCCCGGCTCAGGCTGACCATGCGGATGGCATTGGCCATCTTGTCATTGGCGATGCGCAGGATCGCTGCTGCCGCCGGCTCGGCTTCCAGGCCCAGAGGCTGGCCCAGAGCCGTCATCGCCGCGCGCACATCGGCCAGCGATACCTTGTTATCCACCGAAAGCAGGCCATCGGGATTGAGCCGGCCCAGCACCAGATTGGCATCGGTGATGGTGGGGCGCGCGCCGCCGCGCCCATAGCAGATCGGGCCTGGCCGCGCCCCGGCGCTTTCCGGGCCGACCTGCAGCAGGCCGGCTTCGTTGATGAAGGCAATCGAACCACCGCCGGCGCCAATCGTGTGTACATCCACCATCGGCACATGGATCGGCAGTGCGTATTCCAGCTCCAGTTCCGATGAAACCTGCGGCACACCATCCTGGATCAGCCCGACATCGGAAGAGGTGCCGCCCATGTCATAGGTGATGACATTGGGCAGGCCGGCGGCGCGCGCGGTATAGGCCGCCGCCATCACGCCGGAAGCCGGACCCGACATCACGGTATTCACCGCCGCTTCGGCCACGATGCCGGCGGCGATGGTGCCGCCATTACCCTGCATCACCAGCAGATCACGCGCAAAGCCGCGCCGCTTCAATTCGCCATCCAGCCGTTCGATATAACGATGCAGCACCGGCTGCACGCTGGCATTGACGCAGGCCGTGGTGCCGCGTTCGTATTCGCGGTATTCTGACAGCAATTCATGCCCGGCAGTGACATACCGATTGGGCCAGAGTTCGGCGGCGATTTCCAGCGCGCGCTTCTCATGGCTCTGATTGATGTAGCTATGCAGGAAATGGATCACCAGGGCTTCGCAGCCGGCTTCCTGCAACTGCAGCACGGCGGCGCGGAACGCGGCCTCATCCAGCGGCACCACCACATGGCCATCGGCATCCATGCGCTCAGGCACTTCCAGGCGCCATTGCCGTGGCACCAGGGGTTCAAAATGCCCGGTCAGGCCATAGGCGGCGGGGCGGGTGCGGCGGCCCAGTTCCAGGCTGTCGCGGAAGCCCTTGGTGGTGATCAGGCCGACCCGGGCCACCTTGCGTTCCAGCAAGGCATTGGTGGTGGTGGTGGTGCCATGCACGATGGTGGCGGCATCGGCCAGCGCAATGCCGCCCTGCTCCAAAGCCGCCAGCACACCGAAAGCCTGGTTTTCCAGCGTGGTCGGCACCTTGGCCAGCGCGACGCGCGCCGGGCCACCACCTTCGCCCGGTTCAATGCCGATCAGGTCGGTGAAAGTGCCGCCCACATCGATGCCGACAATCCACGCCATGACGCTCCCTCACACCGACAGATATTGTTCACGCACGGCGGCATCGGCAGCCAAAGCCGCCATGGTGCCTTCATAGCGGATACGGCCCTTCTCGATGATATAGGCGCGATCCGCCACCATCTGGGCGAAATGCAGATTCTGCTCCGAGAGCAGAACCGTCAGGCCCTCGGCCTTCAATTGCAGGATGGTCTTGGCCATCTGCTCGACGATCACCGGCGCCAAACCTTCCGATGGTTCATCCAGCAGGATCAGGCGCGGATTGCCCATCAGCGTGCGCGCAATGGTCAGCATCTGCTGTTCGCCGCCCGACATGCGGCCACCGGGGCGATCCTTCATGCGGCCAAGATTGGGAAACAGCTCGAACAGGCGGTCCGGCGTCCAGGTCGGGGCGCCCTCGCGTGCCGCCTGGCGGCCGACATCGAGATTCTCCATCACCGTCAAATCCGTGAAGATGCGGCGTTCCTCCGGCACATAGCCGAGGCCGAGCCGGGCAATACGATGCGGCGCCAGGCCATCGATGCGCCGGCCCTCGAATTCGATCTGGCCGCTCTGCGCCGGCACCATGCCGATGACCGATTTCATCGTGGTGGATTTGCCGGCGCCGTTGCGGCCCAGCAGCACCACCACCTCGCCGCGCTGCGCCTGCAAGGCCAGATCGGCCAGGATATGGGCGCGGCCGTAATAGGTGTTCAAACCGGAGATCGTCAGCATCAATGCGTCCCCATGCCATGGGCATCGGCAAAAGTGGCGCCGGAGCCGAGATACACCGCCTGCACCTCGGCATTGGCGCGCACTTCGGCCGGGCTGCCTTCGGCAATCAGCTTGCCGCGATTGAGTACAATGATGCGGTCGGCCTGGGCAAACACCACATCCATGTCATGCTCGGTGAACAGCACCGCGATGCCATCGGCGCGGGCCAGCCGCGCGGTCAGGTCCATCAGCGCGATCCGTTCCGTCGGCGCCATGCCGGCCGTGGGTTCATCCATCAGCAGCAGCAACGGCTTGTTGGCCAAAGCCACCGCCAGTTCCACCCGCTTGAGATCGCCATAGGCCAGGATGCCGCAAGGCCGCTCGGCCTGATCGGCCATGCCGACACGCTCCAGCAAGGCGATGGCCTCATCCCGATACAACGCCGTGGCCGGGCGCCACAGCGACATCAGCCGGCGATGGAACGAGAGCAAAGCCATCTGCACATTCTCGCGCACCGTCATCGAATTGAAGGTGGCGGTGATCTGGAAGGTGCGGCCGACACCGAGGCGCCAGATATCGCGCGGCGCCATGCCGAGCAGGCTGCGGCCATTCAGGCCGACGCTGCCGGCATCGGGCTTCAACTGACCGTTCAGCATGTTGAAGCAGGTGCTCTTGCCGGCGCCATTGGGGCCGATCAGCGCCAGCAATTCGCCGCGCGCCACACTGAAGCCGACATCCTGCACCGCCTGCACGCCGCCGAAGGCTTTGCTCAGGCCATTGACCACCAGCACACTCATCGCACGGCCTCCATCTGGCGCCCAATACCCAGTCTGGCGCTCGCCAGCTTGAGGAAGCCGGCAATGCCCATCGGGAAAGCCAGCACGATCACCAGGATGGTAAGGCCGAGAATGGCGCGCCAGTATTCGGTGTTGCGCGCGATGGTATCCTGCAGCCAGGTGAACAGGGCGGCGCCGGCCACCGGACCGGTCAGGGTCTGCACGCCGCCGAGCAGCACCATCACCAGGCCATCGACAGAGCGCGGCACGGCCAAAGTCTCGGGCGAGATGCTGCCCTTCGAGAAGGCAAACAGCGCGCCCGACAGGCCGGCGAAACTGCCTGCCAGCACAAAGCCGAACCACTGGAAGCGCCGCACATCGATGCCGATGGCATCGGCGCGCAGCACGGAATCACGCCCGGCGCGCAAGGCATAGCCGAAGGGCGCATGCACCACGCGCCACAGGAACAGGATGGCGCCGCTGCACAAGGCCAGGGTGACGAAATACAGCACGGTGCGGTCCTTGGCCCAGGCGCTGGGCCACAGCCCGACCAGGCCATTCGAGCCGCCGGTGAAGGCATCCCACTGATACACCACCGACCAGGCAATCTGCGCGAAAGCCAGGGTGAGCATGGCGAGATAGACGCCGGACAGCCGCACGCAGAACCAGCCGAACAACAGCGCACCAAGGCCGCCGAGCAGCGGCCCGGCCAACAGCGACACTTCCATCGGCAGGCCAAGCCGCAGCAAAGCCAGCGCGGCGCCATAACTGCCAAGGCCGAAATAGGCAGCGTGGCCGAAGCTGACCATACCCGCCGGCCCCATCAGGAAATGCAGCGTGACGGCAAACAGCGCGAACACCGCCACATCGATCAGCAGCACCAGCACATAGCCATCGCCGGCCAGCGGCACCAGGGCGAGGAAGATCATGCAGGCCAGCACGGCATACCAGAATGGCCGGGTGAGCGGAAATAGCGGCGGTTCCACCGTGGCGGCGCCGCGCATGATGCCCTGCGGCTTGCCGAGCAGGCCATGCGGCCGCACCACCAGCACCACCGCCATGATGACAAACTCCACCACCAGGGTGAATTTGCTGAACGAGAAGGTGATGCCAAACAACGAGACATCGCCAAGCGCGATGCACAAAGCCTTGGCCTGGGCGATGATCAGCGCGGCCAGGAAAGCGCCGCTGATCGAGCCCATGCCGCCGACCACCACCACCACGAAGGCATCGGAGATCACGGTGATATCCAGCATCAGCTGCGCCGGCTCGCGCGGAATCTGGATCGCGCCGCCAAGCCCGGCCAGGAAGGCACCGAGGAAAAACACGCTGGTGAACAGCCAGGATTGATTGACGCCGAGGGCGCCGACCATTTCGCGATCCTGGGTCGCGGCGCGCACCAGATTGCCCCAGCGCGTGCGGTTCATCAGCAGCCAGAGCAGGCCCAGCACCAGCGGGCCGATCACAATCAGCGCCAGATCATATTGCGGGAAACGCTTGCCCATGATGTCAACCGCACCACGCAGGCCGGGGGCGCGCGGCCCCACCAGATCTTCGGCACCCCAGATATAGAGCGCGGCATCCTTGATCACCAGCACCAGCGCAAAAGTGGCCAGCAACTGGAACAATTCCGGCGCCCGATAAATCCGGCGCAGCACCGTCACCTCGATCAGCACGCCGATCAGGCCGACCGTCAAGGCTGCCAGCAGCACACCGCCCCAGAACCCGAACTGGCTGCCACGGCCGAAAAATTCAATCAGGCTGTAGGCCACATAGATGCCCAGCATGTAAAGCGAGCCATGGGCGAAATTGACGATCCGGCTGACGCCGAAAATGATCGACAGGCCCGCAGCCACCAGGAACAGCGACGATGCGCCGGCCAGGCCGTTGAGAAACTGGATGGTGACATTGGCGAGCAAGGGGGCCTCGTCGTCTCGGCAGGAAGGCTGTCTGGCGGCATGGGCGGGATGGCCGGCCCGGCGGCAACCGGGCCGGCCATAGTATCAGGCGCGATTACTCGGCCGGACGCATCTTGGCGACATCGGCATCGCTGGGCAGGAACTTGGCGCCATCGGCATAATACCAATCCTTCATGGCGCCCTTGCCGTCCTTCTGCGTGATCTTGCCGACATAGGCACCCATGGTGGATTGATGATCCTGCGGGCGATAGGTGATCATGCCCAGCGGCGTCTCATGGGTCAGGCCCTTCATCGCCGCCACCAGCTTTTCGGTATCCAGCGAGCCGGCCTTCTTGATCGCCGCCGCCGCCGATTGCACGGTGGCATAGCCGACGATGGAGCCGAGACGCGGATAATCCTTGAACCGGTTCTGATAAGCCGTGCGGAACTTCACATGTTCCGGCGTGTTGATCTGCTCCCACGGATAACCGGTGACATACCAGCCTTCCGGCGCCTCATCCTTCAGCGGATCGAGATATTCCGGCTCGCCGGCCAGCAGGTTGAACACTTCCACACCCTTGAACAGGTCGCGCGTGGTGCCTTCACGCACGAATTTGGCGAGGTCCGGGCCAAACAGCGAGGAGAAAATCGCATCCGGCTTGGCGGCGGCAATGGCATCGGCCACCGCGCCGGCCTCGATCTTGCCGAGCGGCGGCGCCTGCTCGATGACAAATTCGATGCCGGGCTGCTTTTCCTGCATCAGCTTCTTGAAGGCCGCCGTGGCCGACTGGCCGTATTCGTAATTCGGATAGACGATGGCCCAGCGCTTCTTGTTCAGCTTCACCGCATCAGGCACCAGCATGGCGGTCTGCATGTAGGTGGAGGCACGCAGGCGGAAGGTATATTTGTTGCCCTGGTCCCACACGATCTTGTCGGTGAGCGGCTCGGCAGCGATGAACAGAACCTTCTTCTCCTTGGCGAAGCTCGACACCGCCAGGCCGACATGCGAGGGGAAGGTGCCGATCAGGAAGGCCACCTTCTCGCGCGTCACCAGTTCGTCGGCGATACGCACGGCATCGCCCGGATTGCCGTTATCGTCGCGGCTGACGATTTCCAGTTTCTTGCCGAGCAGGCCACCGGCGGCATTGACTTCCTCCACCGCCAGTTCCCAGCCCTTCTTGTAGGGATCGAGGAAGGCGGCAAAATTCTTGTAGGAATTCATCTCGCCAATCTTGATGGTGTCCTGCGCCGAGGCCGGAGCGGTCAGCCCCGCCAGGCCGAGGCCGATCACCGCCGATGTAAGCAACCAAGTCCTGCGATTCATCTGTCGTCTCCTAGGTTGGTGTTTCGGTAAACGCGTGAACTGAAAACTCAACGTAATCCGTCTTCGCCCTTGATCTCATGCACCTGAAGGCCCCCAACGCGGTAATGCAGGCGCGGCCCGGTCGCCATGGCGATGACATAGACCATTTCATTGGCACGCGGCGCATCGGGAATGCTCATCTCGAAGGCATCGAAATGGCTGCGCACATAGGCCGCGTTGATGTGATGCAGCGGAATGTCGATATGCGCGCCAAGCCCGCCCACTTTGGTCACCGAAGGCACGATGGCCTTGGCATCGCCCCCCTCGGCAGTGCTGAGCGCGCCGCGCATGCCATAGCCACCCGGCACATGCCACAAAGCGCCATGCTCCATCTCGCCGCCTTCGCCGATGATGCTGCCCTTGCCATAGGATTCGATGACAGCCGGATCGCCGCCCAGCGCCGCAATCAGGCGCTGCGACATTTCCAGGCCAAGCGGCTTCAATTCATCCATGAACGGCATGATATCCGGCTCATAGCGGCCGGCGAAGGGATTGCGCAGCACGGCGGCAATGCCGGCCCGCTTCAGCGGCTTGTCAGCGCGCGGTCCGCCTTCATGCCAGGCCTCATCCACACTGAGATAGAATTTCCGCACATCCACCCGGCTCATCGCCCGCCTCCCGCACTTGTCAACAAACTCATATCGGTTGCCGTTGCCTCGGTCAGCAGCGTCTCACCCTGCAAGGTGAGACAGGCAGCCTGAATCGCGCCACGGCGCTGCAAATCATGCGCCACCGCCAAGCCGGCGGACAAGGCTTCGCGCACCAGGGAAGTCGGCAGCACACCTACATTCTGCGTCACCAGAATATCACCCAGATCGCTATCATCCTTGAGCGATGCTGCCGGCGCCCGCGTGATCGCCGCATGCTCCGCCGTCACCGCATTGCCGACAATGGTGGCAGCGGCATCGGCCGCTGCCGCAGTCGCGGCCAGAATGGTGACTGCATCAGCAATGCCGCGTGACAACGACCGCCCGCGCCAGCCGGAAGTCGCGATGCCACGGATGCCCGATGCAGCATCGATACGCGCCACCGCATCGATATGCGGCCGCGCCAAGTTGCCCACCAGACCGGTGCTGAATTGCTCGCCCGGCTGCAACAGCAGCGCAATATCGCCGCCATTGTTCACATAGGCTTTGCGCAGGCTGACAGCAGTGGCCATGGCGGCAAGGATTTCCTCCGCCACCGCGCCGGCCACGGCGGCCATCGGCGTGATGAACACCGCACGATGCGGCCAGCAGGCCTGCACCATACGGCGCGCCACCACACCACGCGGCAGCGGGCGCACATCATTCAGCGGCTGGCGCAGCAGCGGCAATTCCGCCACCAATTCTTCCAGGATGGTCTGAAAGCGCTGCCATGCCGCGCGATAGGCCGCCTCTTCACCAGCCATATCCATGGCCCAGACCTGGATCACCAGATCGATCGGGCCATGCTGCAGATGCAGCCGGCGGCCACCCGCGCTTTCCAGCCATGCCGCCTGCGGCGCCATCAGCCGTCACCCTGCTGGGCGGCACTCGGCAGGCGGGTCAGCCGCGTATCACGCAGCACATCCTCCAGCCGCACCACATGATCCATATGGCCGCCAAGCGCCGCGTAATCATCGCGGGTCATGGTGAATTCAATCGGCGCCACCAGGGCCGGGGTCGGCACGTAGCCGAACGAATTGTCCGGCATCGCCAGCACATCCACCATGTAGGTGATGCCGCCGCCGGGCCAGACAAAAACCGGCGCACCGCCGGAGGTGACACGGGTCAGGCGATCCTTCACGCTCAGTGTCAGCCGCACCGGATTTTCCGTCACACCGGCGCGCAGGCTGCCACCCGCGCCGGCCATGAACAGCACGGTGCAGAGCGAGGGTTCACAATTCTCGGCGATGCGCTCCACCACCTTGCGGATCGGCGCCGGCATCTCGACCGGCTGCGGCTTGAGCTGCGTATCCAGTTCGAACCACGCGCTATGCTCGCCGGTGGTGGACACCATCAGCAGCCGCATGCCGGGCCAGGCCGTGCCGGGATCGATCTTCTCGATGATCTCCAGCGGATCGGAAATATTGGTGCCGCCCCAGCCCAAGCCGGGCTCAGCAACCTGGAAATAGCGCCCCGGCGTGGATTTGCGGCCACGCACACGGATGCCGGCCAGCGGCATATCCAGGAAACGCCCGGCCTGATGCTCGCTCAGTACCCCAGTGATGTGATCATCCACCACGATCACTTCATCGGCATGGCCATGCCATTGCTTGGCAAAGATGCCGATGGTGGCCGAGCCGCAGCCGACCCGCATACGCACTTCCGGCGTGCCATTGACAATCGGCGCCTTGCCGGCCTGGATCACCACTTCAGAGCCGCCATCGATGCTGACCGTGACGGCCTGCTTGTTAGCCAGCTTGAGCATGGCGTCGCAGGTGGTGTTGCCTTCCTTCTTGCTGCCGCCGGTGAGATGATGCACGCCGCCCAGCGACAGCATCTGCGAGCCATATTCCATGGTGGTGACATGGCCGATGGCCTCGCCATTCACCCGCACCGCCGCCTGTTCCGGACCGAGATAGCGGTCAGTATCGATCTTCACCTTGAGGCCGCAATAACTGAAGATGCCCTCCGTCACCACCGTCACCATGTCGATGCCCTGGTGCTCGGAGGCGACAATGAACGGCGCCGGCTTGTAATCCGGATAGGTGGTGCCGGCGCCGATGCCGGTGACGAAGGCCGGGCGCGGCGCCATGAGTTGGCCATCCCAGGCTTCGCTGCCGGCCAGGAACGGCACCACGTTGCGGCCCTGCACGGCGGCCTGCTCGGTCACCACCAGCGGATCGACCCGGGTCAGCATGCCGGCGACATTGGCATAACGGTCGCAGGCGCCGGTCTTGCCCGGCCGGATGCGGCACAATACCGGGCAGGCATCGCAGCGGACCAGTTCCGCCTCCTTGTCCTTGAGTGCCACAGCCTCGGTCATGCCGCCGCCTCCTGCTGCTGCCGGATCAAGGCACGCAGCCGGTGCGGCAACACCGGCACCTGGGTGACGCGCGCGCCCACCGCATCGCGGATCGCACCGAGAATCGCCGGTGCCGTCGGCACCAGGCCGGGTTCGCCGACGCCCTTGGCGCCATAAGGTCCAAGCGGCTCGGCATCCTCGATCAGCAACACCTCGATCTCCGGCATGTCGCCCACGGTGGGGATCAGATAGTCGTGCAGATTCTCGCTGCGGCCGGGGATATATTCCTCCAGCAAAGCCAGGCCGAGGCCCTGCGCGATGCCGCCGTGAATCTGGCCTTCCACCTGTTGCGGATTGATGGCGCGGCCGACATCATGCGCCGCCACCATGCGCAGCACCTTGACCTTGCCGAGTTCCGGATCGACCTCGACCAGCGCAATCTGCGCCGCGAAGGCATAGGTGGCATAAGGTATGCCCTGGCCATTGGCATCCAGCGGCGTGGTCGGCGGATCGAAGCGGCCTTCGCCCAGCAGCACATCGCCGCCGGTGCCGAGCAGCGGCAGATCGGCCAGCACGATACGGTGGCTGTTATCCGCTTCGGTGATCACCAGCATATCGCCGTCAAACGTGATCTGCGCCGCCGCGCCGGCATTGACCAGACGCAGGATTTGCCGCCGCAATTCCAGCCCGGCCAGTTCCGCCGCCTTGCCGGAAACGAAGGTCTGGCGCGAAGCCGAGGTCTTGCCGGCATCGGCAGTCAGGTCGGTATCACCGGTGACCAGATCGAACAGGGCCATCGGCGCGCCCACCGCATCGGCCACGATCTGGGTCATGATGGTGTTCGAGCCCTGCCCGACATCCAGCGCGCCGGTATAGAAGGTGAAGCGGCCATCGCGGCGCAAGGCCACGCGCATGATGGAGGGATTCGACATCGAGGTATTGCCGATGCCATACCACATGCAACCGATGCCGATACCGCGCCGCAATGTCTTGCGCCGTGCATTGAAACGCGCGGCATCATCCTGGAACGCCTGCCAATGTGGCGCCAGCGCCTCCAGGCAGGCCGGCAGGCCGGCGGAATGTTCCAGCACCTGGCCGGTGGCGGTGGCCTGGCCGGCGCGCAGCGCGTTGCGGCGGCGGATTTCCAGCCGGTCGATGCCAAGCTGCTGCGCCAGATCGTCCAGCATCGTTTCATGCGCAATCGCGGCCTGCGGCACGCCGAAACCACGGAAGGCACCGGAAGGCGGCGCATTGGTGAAGAAAGCCGCGCCCCAGTTATGCACATGCGGCACAAAATACGGCCCGGTGGCATGCACCGGCACACGATTGGCCACTGTCGGCCCCCAACTGGCATAGGCGCCGGTATCAAAATCCGCCAGCGTGCGCACCGCCATCAGATGGCCTTCCGCATCGCAGCCGAATTTCGCCGTCACGGTGGCCGGATGGCGCTTGGTGCTGGCGGCCATGCTTTCCGGCCTGGTGTAGATGCAGGCCACCGGGCAGCCCAGCAGCCAGGCGGCAATGGCGATCAGCGGCTGCACGGAGAGATCGAGCTTGCCGCCAAAGCCGCCGCCGCAGGCCGTCGGCACGATGCGCACCTGATCGGGCCGCAGCCGCAGCACGCCGGCCACTTCGTCGCGATCCATATAGGGCGTCTGGGTGGTGGCGTGGATTTCGATGCGGTCGCCGGCGCGGCGCGCCCAGCCGGCTTCCGGCTCGATATAGGCATGCTCCACAAAGGCGGTCTGGAAACAGCCCTCGGCCAGCGCAGCGCAGCCGGCAAAGGCAGCATCGGCATCGCCCTTGATCACGCCGCCTTCCAGCAACAGGTTGCCCGGCTTGTCGGCCTGCACCAAAGCCGCATCCGGTGCCTTGGCAGCCAGCACACCATGCAGCGGCGGCTCCACCTGATACACAATCGGCAGATCGGCATCGCGCACCGCCTCCACCGCCTCGCGGCTGCCGACCACCGCCAGTACCGCCTCGCCGCGATAGCGCACCAGGCCATCGGCCAGCACCGGCTGATCCTTGATATCCGGATAGATGCCATAGCCATTGCGTGGCACATCGGCTGGCGTCAGCACCCGCACCAGGCCAGGATGCAGCGCCAGCAGCGGCGCGGTATCGCCCAGGGTGAAGCTGGCGCGGTGATGCGGGCTGCGCAGGATACGCAGCCACAAGGCATCGGCGGGAATGCTGTCGGCACCGTATTTCTCGGCACCATTCACCTTGGCCAGGCCATCCACTTTCAGGCTGCGTGCGCCCACTGCGGCGCCAACAGCCGGCGCTGCCGGCAGCGGTTCATGCCGCGCCGCATCCAGCACCGCCTCGACGATCTTCTGATAGCCGGTGCAGCGGCATAGCACGCCGCCGATGGCATCCTGCACCTGCTCGCGGCTCGGCTTGCCATTGCCGGCCAGCAGGTCGGTGGCCGCCATCAGCATGCCCGGGGTGCAGATACCGCATTGCGCCGCGCCATGGCGCAGGAAGGCGGTTTGCAGCCGCGATAGCGCACCATGCGCCTGCAAACCTTCCACCGTCACCACCAGGCGGCCCTCGGCTTGCGCTGCCGGCGTGAGGCAGGCGCAGACCTGGCGCCCTTCCAGCATCACCGTGCAGGCGCCGCAATCGCCGGCATTGCAGCCGATCTTGGTACCGGTGAGGCCAAAATCATCGCGCAGCACATCGGCCAGACGCTTGGCCGGCGAACCATCATATTCACGTGCGGCACCATTCACGATCAGACGCATGCTCTCAACCCCGCTCTTGCGCCGCGGCGGCCAGCGCCCGACGGGTCAATGTCACTGCCGCCTCGCGACGAAAGCCGGCATCGGCGCGCATGTCCTCAATCGGCGTCAGGCCATCGAAATGTTCCGGCTTCACCTTATGCGCCAAGCCGGCATTGAGGCGACGGCCGATCAATTCGGTTTCCAGCGCGGTCAGCCGCTGCGCCACGGCCGAACAGGCCCCCACCGCCACGGCAGCGCCCTGCACCACGCCGCTTTCCTCTTCCAGCACCACGCCCACCATGGCAATCGAGATCACCAGATAACGCCGCGCGCCAAGCTTGAGGAAGCTGCTGCGCGCCGCATGGCGCGGCTTCGGCACCAGGATGCCGGTGAGCAATTCGCCCGGCCCCAGCCGGGTGCGCCGGTTGCCGGTGATGAAATCGCCCAAGGGCAGTTCGCGCCGCAGCACTTCGCCATCGGCGGCAGCGCGGCAGAGTTCCACCCGCGCCCGCATCGCCAGCAGCATCGGCACCCCATCGGCAGCCGGCGAGGCATTGCACAGATTGCCGGCCACAGTACCGGCATTCTGGATTTGTGTGCCGCCAACTTCGCGCGCCGCCAGGCGCAGGCCATCAAACAGCGGCGGCAGGTCGGTGGCCTCGGCCAGCATGCCCCAGCTGGTGGTGGCGCCGATGCGCCAGTGATCGGCGGCTTCACTGATGCCGCGCAGATCGGGGATATTCGTGATATCGAGCAGGGCGTCGTCGAGCGGCTTGCCGACGCGGGCGGGGTAGTAATCCGTGCCGCCGGCCAGGATCAGCGGCGCAGTGTCGAGCGCAACGGGCGGCTGCGGGCCGAGAAGTTCAAGCGCCTGCGCTAGACTGGCTGGGCGTGCATAAAACGCCATTTTATTTCAACCCCCACCCTGTTTTAACTCATTTGTGTGCATACGATGCTGCCGTGTGATTCGAAAAAAAGCAACGTCAAAAAATGAGCAATACTGCTCCGTAAACGCATAAAATTCCGGCGCTTGCCGTTGAAAATAACAGCGATTGACTGCATGATTCTCGCATTGCTTGAATTTGCCTGGAGAATATGTTTTTAGCTTTACGCCGCCCCAAACTAGTTTATATGTACACATATGAACTCGGCTGACCCCAGATCAGCGCCGGGTTCGCCTGCCGCCTGACCGGACCGGAACACAAACGCCATGACCTCCTCGCCTTCCCTCGCCGTGGCCGTCCCCCTCGACGCCGCTCCCGCGCCCAGCCATCCGGCCCTCAAGCCGGGCGGCAATCTGCGCGAGGAGACGGTGACCTATGTGCATCACTGGACCGACACGCTCTTCACCTTCCGCACCACGCGCGATCCCTCCTTCCGCTTCATCAACGGCCAGTTCGCCATGATCGGCCTGATCGTGGACAACAAGCCGCTGCTGCGCGCCTACAGCATGGCGAGTTCGAATTACGAAGAGCATCTCGAATTCTTCAGCATCAAGGTGCAGAACGGCCCGCTCACCTCGCGGCTGCAACACCTGAAGGTCGGCGACCGCATCATCGTCAACCGCAAGCCCACCGGCACCTTGCTGCAGGATAATCTGCTGCCCGGCAAACATCTCTATCTGCTTGCCACCGGCACCGGCCTGGCGCCATTCATGAGCATCATCAAGGATCCGGATGCCTATGAGCGTTACGACAAGGTGATCCTGGTGCATGGCACCCGCACCGTGGGCGAACTGGCCTATCAGGATTACATCACACGCGAATTGCTGGAGAATGAATTCCTCGGCGAAGCGGCGCGCGAGAAGCTGATCTATTATCCCACCGTGACCCGCGAGGCTTATCGCAACCAGGGCCGCGTCACCGATCTGATTGCCAACGGCAAGCTGTTCCAGGATATCGGCCTGCCGCCGCTGGATATCGCGCAGGACCGCATCATGCTGTGCGGCAGCCCGGACATGCTGCGCGACATGCGCACCTATCTGGATGAACGTCAGTGGCAGGAAGGCTCCACCACCGGCGCCGGGCATTACGTGATCGAAAAGGCTTTTGTGGAACAGTAGGCGCCGCAGGCCAGTTCACCATCTGCTACAGCACCGCCGGGTCAGTCCTGGCGGGCCAGTCCGGGCGGTTTTGTTTTCTCAGGTGATGCGCCGCAGCAAGGCCAGCAATTGCGCCTGTTCAGAAGCCGAGAGCGGCCCCAGGGTGATCTGGCTCACCTTCGGGCCATTGGACAGCAGGCCGGCGACAAGTTCACGGCCCGCCGCCGTCAGACTGAGGAAACGGCGCCGTTTGTCACTTTTATCGGGCCGGTGCGCAATCAGCTTGCGGGTCGCCAGGCGGCGGATCACGCCCTGGATCGTGGCCGGGTCCATCGCGGTCAGGCGGCCGAGATGGTTCTGCGACAATTCCCCCGCCTCGTAGAGTTTCACCAGCGCGGCATATTGTGTCGGCGTCACCTGGCTGTCGCCGATGCTGCCCATGAAAATCGCCGTGGCGCGCTGATGCGCACGCCGGATCAGATGGCCGACCTGCTCTTCCAGCACATAGCCGGGCGGCAGCGGCACGGCGTTGCCGGGTACAGCTTCCTGAGTTTCCGGGTTGGCGGGGGATTTCGGCGGGGTCATGGCATATCCGCTCGGATAAAATACGATCAATCGGCGCGACGGAGACTAGAGTCTTTCCGGCTCATATTGCACCACTGCGGCGCGGTGCTCCTGCGTTTTGCGGAGGAGCCCGGCGCAGGGCGTAGTGGGACTACGGCCAAGCCGGGCGACGCGCGCAAAACGCAGGAGCACCCGCCCCATGCGGGTTGCGTCTGGAGGCGGCATCCGCAGCGTCGAAACGCTGGCAGGTACCGCCAGGTACCTGCTGCGCGCTTCTCCTAGCGGCCTGCCACCTCCAGACGCAACGCAGTGGTGCAATATGAGCCGGAAAGACTCTAGCGGCAATCCGTATCCGGCGCCAAGCCATTCGGCCCAGACTTTATGGAAATACGCAGATTATACAATATATCAGCGTTGATATGGCAGATGACTATAATACCCGGGTCGCCGCTTCGGCGCCGCGCTCGATCAGGCGCAGCGAACCACCGGTATTGTCGAATACCGTGCAGGAGCAGTAATCGGGCTGGAACAGCACCAGGCGATCATCCTTCAGCGCGGCACCCATGGCGGCATTGATCACCATGAAATGCGTCACGATCACCATATCGGCGCGGCAAGAGAGCAGCAGCCCGACCACACCCTGGCGCCAGGCGCGCAACATGCCGGGCTGATCGCCAAAACGCTGGCCTGCCGCCTGCTTGAGCCAGGCGCCGCGCGCTTCCAGCCCCTGCGACGCAACATCCGGCGGCGTCGGAATTTCCGAGACGGCGGCGCTGATCTCGGCCACGCTGCCCCAGCGATTGGCCAGCGGGGCGGCGGTTTCCTGCGCCCGTTGCAGCGGCGAGGCCAGGATCGGCAGCGGTCCGAGCGGTTCCAGCTTCAGCGCCATATCCACCGCATGCTCGCGGCCTTCTTCCGACAGGCCGGGATCGGCAGCTTCCGCGAAACTCGCCGCCGCCTTGGCATGCCGCACCAGATAAAGTTTCGCCATGGGTTTCCGGTTTCCTGAACAGGTTACAACAGATTGATGCGCATATTCTCGCGCGCCACCAGGGCGCCGGTCCACATCTGGCGCGCCTCGGCCTCCAGCCGCTCCATGAACGGGTCTTCATGGTCCGGGTCGTGATGGAAAATCGCCAATTGCCGCACCCCGGCCGCCAGGCAGAGCCGCACGCCTTCCTGCCAGGTGGAATGGCCCCAGCCGACATGGTTCTCGAATTCGCGGTCGGTATAGGTACTGTCGTAGATCACCAGATCGGCGCCCTCGATCAGCGCCAGCACGTTTTCATCCGGCTTGCCAGGCACATGCTCGGTATCGGTGACATAGCAGACCGACTTGCCGGCATAGTCGACGCGATAGCCGGTGGCACCATCGGGATGGTTGAGCGGCTTGGTGCGGATGGTGATGCCATCGCCGAGCGAGAAGGTCGCGCCGGCCCGGAAATCGGTGAAGGTGAATTGCGCGCCCATCTTGTCGAGCGGCACCGGGAAGAACGGCTCGGCCATCTGCGAGCGGAATACCCGCTCGATGCCGCCGCGATCCGCGACATGGCCGGCATGGATGGTGAAGCTGCAATTCTTGCGGAAGGCCGGCGAGAAAAACGGAAAGCCGTTGATGTGATCCCAATGGGTGTGGGAGAGCAGCAGATCAGCAGTAGTCTCGCCGCGCCGCAGCATCCAGTGGCCCAGATTGCGGATGCCGGTGCCGGCATCAAAAATCAGGATGCGGCCGCCCAGCTTCATTTCGATGCAGGATGTGTTACCGCCGAAAGCGATATGACGCGCCGATGGCGTGGCGATACTGCCGCGCACGCCCCAGAATTTCACCTTGAACGCCATGTCGCCTCCCTCAGCAACCGCCCCCGCAGCCAATCCCTGCCGCGCCGGTTTTTTGACACCGGTCGCGGCAGGCCGATGGTATTTTCTATTCCACCGGCAGCGCCAGTTCCGCCAGACGCGCCCAGTAACTGGCGCCGATGGTCAGGGCTTCGTCGTTGAAATCGTAATGCGGGTTGTGGATCATGCAACTGCCTTCGCCGGCGCCATTGCCGATCCAGACATAGGAACCCGGCTTCTCGCGCAGCATCCAGGCAAAATCCTCGGCCCCCATGCTGGGTACGATATTACGCAGCACATTGCCCTCGCCGACCACGGCGGCGGCGGCCCGCGCCGCCAGTTCGGTCTCGTCCACCGTGTTGATGGTGGGCGGATAGCGGCGCTGGTAATCCAGTTCGGCGACCGCGCCATGGGTGGCGGCAATGCCGGTGACGATCTGGCGCAGGCGCGATTCAATCAGATCCTGAACTTCCGGCGTGAAGGCGCGTGCGGTGCCGGCCAGCAGGGCTTCTTCCGGGATCACATTGGTGGTGTGGCCGGCATTGAACTGGCAGATGCTGACCACGGCCGGCTGCTGCGGATTGACGTTGCGGCCGACGATATGCTGCGCCGCCAGCACGATCTCGGCGCCGATCGCTACCGGATCGATGCCCTGATGCGGATAGGCGCCATGGGCGCCCTTGCCGCGCAGGCGAATCCAGAACATGTCGGCCGAGGCCATCATCGGGCCGGCCTTCACGCCGAAGGTGCCGATATCGTAGCCCGGCATATTGTGCATGCCGAATACCGATTCACAGGGAAACAGGCGGAACAGGCCTTCATCCACCATCACCTTGCCACCGGCCAGGTTTTCCTCTGCCGGCTGGAAGATGAAATGCACGATACCGTCGAAATTGCGCGATTTGGCGAGATATTGCGCGGCGCCGAGCAGCATGGTGGTGTGGCCGTCATGGCCGCAGCCATGCATCTTGCCCTCATGCTTCGACTTATGGGCGAAGCCGTTCAGTTCATGCAAATCCAGCGCGTCCATATCGGCGCGCAGGCCGATGGCACGGTTGCCGGTACCAGCCTTCAGCGTGCCGACCACACCGGTCTTGGCCAGGCCGCGATGCACCGGGATACCGAAGCTTTCCAGCTTCTCGGCCACGAATTGCGCGGTGCGATGCTCCTCGAAGGCAGTTTCCGGATGCGCGTGCAGGTCGCGCCGCCAGGCCGTCAGTTCCGCCTTGCTGGCTACAATTTCGTCAATCGGCTTCATCTTGCCTCCGCGCTGGCCCGCGCCCATGAAAATCGCCGGATCGGCAGACTAAACGATTGATTTTACTGTTTCCAGCACCTTGCACGGGGATTGACTCGCCGGCCTCACTATGGTCTTGTCCGGGCGCGGCAAAAAGTGTCCATTGGCTGGGCCTGGCCGTCGCCCCCTAAAACACGCGGAAATTCATGGATTTTACTAGTCTAGGCTTAAGCGAGCCGGTGCTGAAGGCCGTTGCCGATGCCGGCTACGTGCAGCCAACCCCGATCCAGGCTCAGGCCATTCCGATCGTGCTGACCGGCCGTGATGTGCTGGGCACGGCCCAGACCGGTACCGGCAAGACTGCCGGCTTCACCCTGCCGCTGATCGATATTCTGGCCGGTGGCCGGGTGCGCGCCCGCATGCCGCGCGCCCTGATCCTGGAACCGACCCGCGAGTTGGCCGATCAGGTCGCCCACAGCTTCGCCACCTATGGCAAATATGCCAACCTGTCGATGGCCCTGCTGATCGGCGGCGTGAACTACACCGACCAGGAAAAGCTGCTGGATCGTGGTGTTGACGTGCTGATCGCCACGCCAGGCCGGCTGCTGGATCATTTTGAGCGTGGCCGTGTCATGCTGACTGGCGTGCAGGTGTTTGTCATCGACGAAGCCGACCGCATGCTCGACATGGGCTTCATGCCCGATGTCGAGAAGATCGGCTCGAAGCTGCCGGTGCTGCGCCAGACCCTGTTCTTCTCGGCCACGATGCCGCCGGAAATGCGCAAGCTGGCCGACAAATTCCTGAACAACCCGAAGGAAATCGCGGTAGCGCGGCAATCCACCACCGCCGAGACCGTGACCCAGGGGCTGATCTATGTCGGCACCCGGCAGAAGCGTGAGGCGTTGCGCACGCTGATCCGCAATGAAGGCGTGAAAAACGCCATCATCTTCTGCAATCGCAAGCGCGACGTGGATATTCTGGCGAAATCGCTGATCCGGCATGGCTTCGATGCCCAGCCGCTGCATGGCGACATGGACCAGGGTACCCGCACCGCGACGCTGGAAAAGTTCAAGCGCAACGAGATTGCCATCCTGGTTGCCTCCGATGTGGCGGCGCGCGGCCTTGATGTGCAGGGCCTGACCCATGTGTTCAATTTCGACGTGCCGACCCATCCGGAGGATTATGTCCACCGCATCGGCCGCACCGGTCGCGCCGGCATGGAAGGCCGTGCCTTCACCTTCGGCACCGAGGATGACGCGAAATACATCCGCGCCATCCAGCATCTGATCAACCGCGAAATCCCGGTGGTGGAACTGACCGGCTTCAGCCCCGAGGCTGGCGAAGATGGCCAGAGTGGCGAGGCTGGCGAACAAGGCGGCCGTGGCCGCGAGCGCGGCCGGGATCGTGGCGGCCGTGATAAAGGTGGCCGCGACAAGGGCGGGCGTGACCGCAATCGGCGCGACCGCAACCGCCGCGACCGTGGCGCGCCGGCCGGCCAGGCCGCCGCCGATGCCGCCGAGGTGGAAAAATCCGTGGCCGAACAGCCGCAGCAGGCCGAGCCGGTCCAGCCTGAATCAAAACGGGCTGAACCGAAATCAGCCGAGCAGAAATTGGGCGAGCGCAAGCAGGGCGAACGCAAGGCAGACCGCAAACCGGGTGATCGGCCGCGCCGCGATGCGGCCCGGGGCCAGGAACGAGAGCCGGAACGTGCCGAGCGTCAGGCAGAGCGCCAGACTGAGCGTCATCAGGCCGAGCCGCGCCAGCAGGATAGCCGTCAGGACAAGCAGGCGCGCCAGGATCAGCGCCGCCGCGAGGCGCGTGAAGACCGTGAGCCGCCGGTGGTGGGCATGGGCGACCACATGCCTGATTTCCTGCGCCGCCCAGTACGCAAAGCGCAGCGTGGATAATTGGGCGTAAAGCACAGCGTGGATAACCCCAGGGGCGGATAACGTCGGGGCGGATAACTAGGCGCACCCCGCCCTGCCGGTATAAACTGGGCGTCAGGCAGCATGACGGAGCCAGGCATGCAGACGATTTTCGTGATGGTGAAATGCGAACTGGGCCACGCCTATGACGTGGCAGCGCATGCGGTGGAGCAGATCGAGCAGGTTTCAGAAGTGCATTCGGTTTCGGGCCAGTATGACCTGATGATGAAATGCTACCTGCCGGACGGCACCGATATCGGGCATTTTGTGGTCAACAAGCTGCAAACCATCCCGCGTGTGAAGGACACCTTCACCATCATCACCTTCAAGGCCTTCAGCTAACCCGGACCTTTTCCCGATGGGCTATGCCTTCGTGCTGGTGGTCGGCCTGCTGGCCGGCAGCCTGAGCGGCATTGTCGGCTTTGGCTCGTCGATCATGCTGATGCCGGTGCTGGTCTACCAGTTCGGCCCGCTGGCGGCGGTGCCGATCATGGCAATCTCGGCCTTGATGGCCAACCTGTCGCGCATCATTCTGTGGTGGCGTGAAATCGACTGGCGCGCCTGCGCCGCCTACACCATCACCGGCGCCCCGGCCGCCGCGCTTGGCGCCCGCACCCTGCTGGCACTGCCCACCCGGCTGGTCGACCTGGCTTTAGGCCTGTTCTTCATCTGCATGGTGCCGGCGCGGCATTGGCTGGCGCGGCGCGGCTTCCGCCTGTCGCTGTGGCAATTGGCGCTGGCCGGCGCCGGCATCGGCTATCTCACCGGCATCGTGGTATCCACCGGGCCGATCAGCGTGCCGGTGTTTCTCTCGCTCGGCCTGGTGAAAGGTGCCTTCCTGGCCACCGAAGCCGCCGGCTCGCTCGGCATCTATCTGGCCAAGGCAGCGGTGTTTCAGGAATTCGGCGTGCTGAGCGGCGAAATCCTGCTGCAAGGCCTGATCACCGGATCGGCCGTGATGGCCGGCAGTTTCCTCGGCAAACGTTTTGTGCTGCGGCTCGATCCGGCGCTGTTCAGCCGGCTGATGGATGGCGTGATGCTGTTTGCCGGGCTGTTCATGCTGTGGCACGCTTTCTGAGCGCCAGCACCAACCAGCGTCACGCCTCGCGCTCGCGCCACTGACGCTCGATGGTGCGTTTCAGCATCGGCCCGCCCCAGTAGCTGATCCCCATGGCGGTTTCCAGGTAATAGGCCTGATCCTCGGCCATCGCATCCGGATCGAGATACCAATCCAGATGCCGCGCCCAATAGGGCGGATGGGTGCGCAGCGCATTGCGCATGCGCTGAAACGGCAGCCCGGCACGATGCAGGGCAAAGGTAGTATCCACCGGCGAGCGGATATAATTCACCACGCCACCCTGCCAGGCAAACTGCAATGGCCGGCGTTTCCAGAATTTGCGCTCATGCCGGCTGAGCACTTCATCCTTCAACGGATAGCTGTCGGGAATATCGTCGATGCGCAGCATCGGCCCGACGGCTTCCGCCTCCGGCTCGGCGGCCAGCATGGCCTCGTAAAGATCGAGCAGGTCACTGCCGGCCGGATCGAGTTCGATATCCGGATCGGTCACCACATAGGGCGCCGCCGGCTTGTCGGCGAAATAGGCCTGCACGGTATCGTTCACCGAATTGAGGTCTTCCTGCTGCGTCGCCTTGCGGCCGGAGCGCACCACCTGCACGCCTTCGGCTTCCAATTCGGCAAAATACGCTAGCAATGGCGGATAGCTGGAGCCATTGTCATGAAGCACCAACTGCACCGGGCGCGCCAGCCGGCGATAGGAGGCGATGCTGGTGCGCAGCACGCCCAGGCGGTTGAAGCAGATGATGAAGATCGGTGTCGGCAGCATGGCGGCAATCGTAACGCGCAATGTTTAACAAAAAAACGGGGCGCGAAACCGCGCCCCGTTGATCTTAGCGTGATGCCGGTATGGCGGCTTAGCGCGACCACCAGCCGCGCTTCGGCGGCGCGGCTTCCGCCGGCTTGTCCTGGCTGCCATCGGCGGCCACCACCACGGTTTCAAAAACCGGGCCGGTATGCACCGGTTCGGCGGGCGCCACCGGTTCGGCCGGAGCGACAGGCGCAACCGGAGCAGCAGGTTCCGTCGCTGCCGGGGCCGGCTCTGGCGCAACATCGGCAACGGCTTCCGGCTGCGATGTCGCAGGCTCGATCACAACAGGCTCCGTCACAACCGGCTGGGTGACGACAGGCTGGGAGGCCGGGCGACGCGGCGGCGGCTCATCCAGATCGAGATCCAGCATCGGTGTGCCATCCAGCATGGCCCCCAGGGCCGCCGGGGTCAGGAAACTGCCCTGAACCGGGGCATGCCGGGTGTCATCACGCGGCTCGGCCCGGTCCTCGCCATTGCTATCGCCCTCGCCTTCCTCACGGCGGCGGCGGCGGCCACCACGGCGGCCACGACGGCGGCGGCGCGGCTGGTCATCGCCAGTCTCGTCACCAGCTTCGGCACCGGCCTCATCGTCGCCGGCAGCATCCTCGGCGCCCTCTTCGGCAGCGGCTTCATCGCCAGCCGAGCCATGCGCAGCGCGGCCGCCTTCGGCATCTTCCGACCCGGCATCGTCGCCATTGCCGGCAGCATCGGCCTGGGCGTCATCGCCAGCCAGGCCTTCACCACCTTGGCCTTCACCACCCAGGCCTTCACCACCTTGGGCATCATCGTTGCGGCCACCGCGGCGACGGCGGCGGCGGCGGCGGCGGCGGCGGCCATCGCCGTCACCTTCGCCATTGGCGTCGCCATTCGCTTCAGCAGCGGCTTCACCCTCGCCCTGGCCAGCCTCGTCGGCGGCATCCGCCTCATCGGCATCCTCGTCGCCATCCTGGTCCATGAAGGCCAGTTCCTCGGCGGCATCGGCAAACGAGCTTTCCTGGGTGATCGGCCGCGGTGCTTCGTTGCGGCTGTTCAGTTCGGGGCGCGACACTTCGCCGGGCTGGCGCTGCTTGCTGCGCTCGATCTTGTAATCCGGCGGCACCAGGCTGTTATCGGCGGCCACGATCACGCGCATGACATAACGGCGCTCGATATCGCTGAGCCGCTCGCGCTTGTGGTTGAGCAGGTAGATCGCCACTTCCGCCGGTACCGACACGACGATCTCGCTGGCGCGGTCGCGAATCCCCTCCTCCTCGATCGCACGCAGCACCTGCAGGGCGGTGCTTTCGGTGGAGCGCACATAGCCCCGGCCCTGGCAATGCGGGCAGGGCATGGTGGAGCTTTCGATCAGGCTGGGGCGCAGCCGCTGGCGCGACATTTCCAGCAAGCCGAAACCGGAGATGCGGCCAACCTGGATACGCGCGCGATCGCCGCGCAGGCATTCCTTGAGGCGCTGCTCCACCTTGCGGATGTTGCGGTTATCCTCCATGTCGATGAAGTCGATCACCACCAGACCGGCGAGGTCGCGCAGGCGCAACTGGCGGGCAATCTCCTCGGCCGCCTCCAGATTGGTCTTGTAGGCGGTTTCCTCGATATTATGCTCGCGCGTCGACTTGCCCGAGTTGATGTCGATGGATACCAGCGCCTCGGTCGGGTTGATCACGATATAGCCGCCGGAACGCAGCTGCACCGTGGGCGTGAACATGCTGTCGAGCTGCTGTTCGACCTGATAGCGGTGGAACAGCGGGATCTTGTCCTGATACAGCCGCACCCGGTCGGCATGGCTCGGCATCAGCATCTGCATGAAATCATGCGCCGCTTCATGGCCCTGCACACCTTCCACCAACACTTCATCGATGTCGTTGGAATAAAGGTCGCGGATCGAGCGCTTGATGAGGTCGGCTTCCTCATAGATCAGCGTCGGCGCGGAGCTTTCCAGGGTACGCTCGCGGATGCTGTCCCAGCTCCGCAGCAGATATTCGAAATCGCGCTTGATTTCCGGCTTGGAGCGCTCCATGCCGGCGGTGCGCACGATCACGCCCATGCCCTGCGGGATATCTAGTTCACTGGTGATCGACTTGAGGCGCTTGCGGTCGGCGGGCGAGGAAATCTTGCGGCTGATACCGCCGCCGCGCGCCGTGTTGGGCATCAGCACGCAATAGCGGCCGGCCAGCGACAGATAGGTGGTCAGCGCCGCACCCTTGTTGCCGCGCTCTTCCTTCACCACCTGCACCAGCATGATCTGGCGGCGCTTGATCACCTCCTGAATCTTGTAGCGGCGCGAGAAATGCGTGCGGCGTGGCCGGCGGCCTTCCTCATGCTCGCCGTCTTCCTTGGCCTCGGCAGCGTCCTTGGTCTCGGCAGCATCGTTGCCGGTCTCGACAACGGTTTCGGTCAGCGCCAGTTCAGCCGCCAGACTGTCGGCCGCCAGACTGTCGGCCGCCGGGCTGTCGGCAGCCGGGCTCTCAGCAACTGGCGTTTCGGCAATCGGGGCTGCCTCAACCGCAGCTTCGGCCGCTTCAGCAACCGGCGTCTCGGCCACAGCCTCAACAGCGGCTTCCGGCGCAGCTTCCACAATCGGGGCTTCAGGCCCAGGAGCTTCAGGCACCGGGACTTCAACGACCGGGGCTTCAACCACGGGCGTCTCAACTGCGGGGGGCTGGGCAGCCGGAATTTCTGCCGCAACAGCGGTTTCCACTGCCGCCGGCTCCGCCGTCACTTGCGGCACGGCGATTTCGGCGCGGGCCGGCACATTCCAGTAGGAAGGCGGCGTCACCGCCGGCTTTTCCGGCTCGGACTGTTTCGCGCCAGCCTCTTCAGCCGGGGTCACATCCTCGTCGTCATCCAGCAGGGCGGGGCGATCCGGGGTGATGTCCTCCACCGCATCGTAATCGCCATCCATCGTCTCGATGCTGTCGATCTCGGCTTCATCATCGCCAAGATCGTCATCATGCAGCGCATCCTCGGCGGCGGCCTCATCATCGTGCAAGCCTTCGGCGAGTTGCTCCTCGCTCAACCCGGCGCCGGCGGTACCGGCAGCGCCGCCCTGCGGCCGGCTGCGACGGCGGCGGCGGCGGCGGCGCTGGTCCTCGGCCTCGAATTCCTCATCCTCGGCCTGGGCGGCGCGCGCTTCTTCCTCGGCCTGCTGTTCCAGCAAGGCACGGCGGTCGGCGATCGGAATCTGGTAGTAATCGGGATGGATTTCGCCGAAAGCCAGGAAACCATGGCGATTACCGCCATATTCCACAAAAGCCGCCTGCAGCGAGGGCTCAACCCGCGTCACCCGGGCCAGGTAGATATTGCCCTTCAGCACCTGCTTGGTCGAGGTTTCGTAATCGAATTCCTCAAGCCGGGTACCCTTGACCACCACAACCCGGGTTTCTTCCAGGTGGGTGGCATCAATCAACATACGCATGCCCATGGGCATATTCCTGCGGCGCGGCGCCGCCCGCGCGAATAACAGGCAGCGGGGCGCCTTTGCTTTTCGAAGCCAGCCTGACGGCCCACATTCGGGCGCCTGGGCTGATCACCGGCGGTTCCGCCTGCCTTGGGCCGGTCCCCGAAATAACGGGGGCTGACCGCGAGCGCGGCGGGAGCCGCGTAACCGATCCGGGGCGCAGCGGCCGGCGGGGGAAAACCGCCATTCCGACCTTTGCGCACGCCTCTGGACCGACATACCGGCGTTGCTGCCGGCTGGTGCCGCCACCGGAAACCGGCGGCCGCTCCGAGGGTTCATACAAATCCGTACTGTCTTGAGCGCGAAGACCGCGGCTGCCTCGCCTGGGGCCGCCACTCCTTTGGGCAGGCCACAATTTTAGGCGATTTCACTCTACGATCCGCGCGCCGCCTCGCCATTCCGGTCTATAAGATAGAGCCTGGGCGGCGAAAGCTGACTCGGATATTCGCGATTGCGAAATTACCCGTTTTATCATCCAGGCGACAAGACCTTTCTTGACCCGGCCTGCAAGGGGGATTGGCCATTATCAGGAAATTATTGATTTTTCTGGTAATTTTATTTGCTCCGGGGGCAATCCAGGGGCAGACGCAGCCATCGCCGGCCGCCCAGGTGGCACGCCTCAGCCTGGGGCTGAATGCCGGCTGGACCCGGCTGGTGCTGGAAGCCGACCGGCCGCTGAATGCCAGCCTCAGCAATGCCCCTGGCGGCCTGGACCTGGAATTGCGCCTGGAAAATGCCCGGCTGGCACTGCCGGCGGCGCAGCAACTGGCCGCCGGCGTGGTGGAGCAGCTCGAAAGCCCGGCGCGCGGCGACCGGCTGCATCTCCGCCTGCTGGATGCCGCCGTGGTCGACCGCGCCTTTCTGCTGCCGCCCCAGGGTGGCCAGGGCCACCGCCTGGTGATCGACCTGCTGCCGGCCGATCCGGCCGCCTTCGTTGCCGCCTTTGCCGGCCAGGTGGCACTGCCGCTGACCCTGGTGCCGGTGACGCCCGCCCCGCATGCCGGCAGCCAGCCCGGTCGCGACGGGCGCAAGCTGATCCTGCTCGATCCCGGCCATGGCGGCTACGATCCCGGCGCCATCAGCGCCTCCGGCCGATATGAAAAAGACCTCACCCTGGCGGTGGCCCAGGCCCTGGCGCGTAAGCTGCGCGCCACCGGGCGCTATCGCGTGGTGCTGACGCGGGACCGCGACAAGGCGGTGAAGCTGGCGGAACGGATGGAGCTGGCGCGCCAGCGCGAGGCCGACCTGTTCCTCTCGATCCATGCCGACAGCCTGGCTGCCGACCGCGCCACGCGCGGCGCCAGCATCTACACCCGGGCCGACGACGCCACCGACCGCGAGGCCGAAGCCCTGGCCTTGCGCGAAAACCGCGCCGACCAGCTTGCCGATAGCGGCCATGCCGCCGATGTGGACGATGTGGTGGCGATTCTGCTCGATCTGGCGAGCCGCGACACCCCGCGCCTGTCGCGCCGCTTTGCCGGCCTGCTGGCCGGGGCGGTGGCGGAACAGGGCCTGCCCTTGCGCCGCAACGGCCTGCGCGCCGCCAATTTCAAGGTGTTATCGGCGCCGGACATCCCCTCGGTGCTGCTCGAACTGGGCTATCTGTCGAATCCCAGCGAGGAGGCCATGCTGTTCTCGGAAACCGGCCGCAGCCAGCTTGCCGAAGCGGTGGCGGAAGCAATCGACCGTTTCTTCGGCGCCCCATCCGCGCCATAATCGGCCTGTACAAGCGGCGCAGCCGGGTCTATGAACCGGCGCTCCCTGGCCTGGCCCCGTTACCCGGCTTGGCCCTTGCCCCCTGTTTGGCCGGATACCCTGATAATGCGGTTGCTGCGCTATTTCTTCGTTCTGATGTTCATGGCCCTGCTGGGCCTGCTGGCCGCCGCTGCGGCCGGCCTGTATGGCCTGTGGTATTATGGCCGCGACCTGCCGGATTACCAGCAATTGGCCAATTATCAGCCGCCGGTAACCACCCGGGTGCATGCCGGCGATGGCCGGCTGATCGCCGAATTCGCCCGTGAGCGCCGGCTGTTTGTGCCGATCTCGGCAATGCCGAACCATGTCATCCAGGCCTTCCTGTCGGCCGAGGACAAGAATTTCTTCACCCATCCCGGCATCGACCCGGTCGGCATTGCCCGCGCCGTGGTGCAGAACATCCTGAATGTGGCGCAGAATCGCCGCCCGGTCGGCGCCTCCACCATCACCCAGCAGGTGGCGAAGAACTTCCTGCTCGGCAATGAAGTATCGCTCAGCCGCAAGGCCAAGGAAGCCATCCTGGCCTTCCGCATCGAACGCGCCTTTTCCAAGGACAAGATCCTGGAATTGTATCTGAACGAGATTTACCTGGGCGCCGGCGCCTATGGCGTGGCGGCCGCGGCGCTGAGCTATTTCGACAAATCGCTCTACGACCTGACCATCCCGGAAGCCGCCTATCTCGCCGGCCTGCCCAAGGCGCCGAGCAGCTATCATCCGGTGCGGCAGAATGACCGCGCCCGGGCGCGGCGGGATTACGTGATCGACCGCATGCTGGAGGATGGCGCGATTTCCGCCGCCGAGGCCAGGCAGGCGCGCGAAACGCCGCTGGTGGCGCTGACCCGACCGGAAACCGATTTCGCCCGTGCCGACTGGTTTGCCGAGGAAGTGCGCCGCCTGCTGAACCAGCGCTATGGCGACAAGGGCCTTTATGAGGGCGGCCTGTCGGTGCGCGCCACCATGGACCCGGCCTTGCAGGCGGCCGGCGAAAAGGCGTTGCGCGACGGCCTGGCCGCCTATGACCGCCGGGCCGGCGGCTGGCGCGGTCCACTCGCCACCCTGCCGCCGGGCAGCGATTGGAAATTGCGCCTGACTGGCCTGCTGGCCCAGCCGGCCAACCAGCCGCATGCACCGCCTTTGGCGGCGATCCAGCCGCCCTGGCGCGTTGCCATGGTGGTGAAGGCGGAGGCCGGCCAGGCCGAGATCGGCTTTGCCGATGGCAGCACCGGCCGCATCAGCCATGCCGATCTGCGCTGGGCGCGGCGCAAGCTGGAAGCCAGCAACGGCAATACCGGGCCGGTGCAGCTTGGCCCGGTGCCGCGTGGCGCCGATGAGGTGCTGAGCGCCGGTGATGTGATCGCCGTGGAAGCGATTGCCGAGCGCAAGGATCAGTATGCCTTGCGCCAGATTCCCGAAGTGGGCGGCGGCCTGGTGGCGATGGACCCGCATACCGGCCGTGTGCTGGCTTTGGTCGGCGGCTTTGATTTCAAGGTCAGCCAGTTCAACCGCGCCACCCAGGCGATGCGCCAGCCCGGCTCGTCGTTCAAGCCGTTTGTCTATGCCGCCGCGCTGGACAATGGCTTCACCCCGGCCAGCCTGGTGCTGGATGCGCCCTTTGTGCTCGACCAGGGTCCCGGCCTGCCGCTGTGGAAACCGGGCAATTATACGCGCGAATTCTACGGCCCCAGCACATTGCGGGTCGGTATCGAGAAATCGCGCAACCTGATGACCGTGCGGCTGGCCCAGGCCATCGGCATGGAAAAAGTGGTGGATTATGCCAAGCGCTTCGGCATCGTCGACGACATGCCGAGCGTGCTGGCGATGTCGCTGGGCGCTGGCGAGACCACGCTGATGCGCCTGACCACGGCCTATGCCGAACTGGTCAATGGCGGCCGCCGGGTTGTGCCGACGCTGATTGACAAGGTGCAGGACCGCCAGGGCCGCACCATCTTCCGTCATGATGGGCGGCCTTGCGAGGCCTGCCGCCTGCCGGCCTTTGATGGCGGCGCCGAGCCCTCCCTGCCCGATACCCGGCCGAGCGTGCTCGACCCGGTGACCGCCTATCAGATGGTGTCGATGCTGGAAGGCGTGGTGCAGCGCGGCACCGGCATCCGGCTGCGCGACCTGGGCAAGCCGGTGGCCGGCAAGACCGGCACCAGCAATGACAGTTTCGACACCTGGTTCATGGGCTTCAGCCCCGATCTGGCGGTTGGCGTCTTTGTCGGCTACGACACGCCGCGCGACATGGGCAAACGCGAAACCGGCGCCTCGGTGGCAGTGCCGGTCTGGCGCGATTTCATGGCCGAAGCGCTGAAGAACCAGCCCAATGTGCAGTTCCGCGTGCCGCCCGGGGTACGTCTGGTGCGGGTGCAGGCCGATACCGGCCTGCCGGCCCAGCCGGGTGATCGCCGCGTCATCCTGGAGGCCTTCCGCCCCGGCACCGAACCGAGCGGCGAACGTAACGTACTGGATGGCTCGCTCTATGAGCGCGAGGCGATCAGCGGCGCCGGTGGCAGTGCCGGCGACGCCCCCACCGCCGGCACCGGCGGGCTGTACTGAGACGAATATCTCGCGCAAGCCGCCGGGCGCCGCTTGACAGCACCCGGCGGCTTCCTTAGAAACCACCTCGCCCGGTGGTACCCACCGGCTTCATGGTTCGGGCGGTTAGCTCAGCGGTAGAGCACAGCATTCACATTGCTGGGGTCGCAGGTTCAATCCCTGCACCGCCCACCATCTTCTTCCCGGAAAACTCGGAAATTCGCCCTGGCTCACATGGCCCTGGCGCACATATTCCTGGCGCACATGGCCCCGATGCACGTGACGCTGTCCTGCTGCTTGGCACGCCGGAGCGCGACTATTTCACTCATACCAATGTATAGGGTGTCGAAACCGCAATAATCCGGGAGTAATATGGCAGCATGCACTGGAGGCTGCAGATGTCGAATCCGGCGGTTGTCCATATCATTGAAGACGATGCTTCCCTGCGCGCGGCGATCGACAGCCTGCTGCGCTCGGTCGGCCTGTATACGCAAGCCTATGACAGTGTGCAGGCCTTCCTGGCACAGAAGCGGGCGGATGCGCCCGGCTGCCTGTTGCTGGATGTGCGGCTGCCAGGCATGAGCGGCCTGGATTTTCAGGCCAACCTCGCCAAACACGATGTGCAGATGCCTGCCGTCATGATGACCGGCCATGGCGATATTCCCATGACGGTGCGCGCCATGAAGGCCGGGGCGGTGGATTTCCTGACCAAGCCGTTCCGCGACCAGGACATGCTGGATGCGGTGAATGCCGCCATCGACAAGGATCGCCAGCGCCGCATAGGGTCACAAGGCGCTGCCGCCTTGCAGGCGAAATACCGCAGCCTCAGTCCGCGTGAGCAGCAGGTCATGCAGCTGGTCACCGCCGGCAAGATGAACAAACAGGTTGCTGCCGCACTCAACCTGAGTGAAATCACCGTTAAAATCCATCGTGGCTCGGTGATGCGCAAGATGGCGGCCAGAAGCCTCGCCGATCTGGTCAGGATGTCGGAAGCCCTGGGCCAGCCGCCGCACTGATTCCGCTATACATGAGTATAGCTGCCGGCGCCGGCCGGGTTCCCTATGATGGCGGCGATCGTTCCCAGCGGGCCGGCTCAGCACCGGCCTAGAAAGTCGGTATCGCCGCGTGACCCAGACCCATCACATCTCCATTGTCGACGACGATGAATCCATGCGCCTGGCCCTGCTGGCGCTGGTGCGTTCGATGGGCTTCCGCTCAATGGCATTCGGCTCGGCCGAGGATTTCCTGGCCTCGTCCGAAATCGCCGTCACCGATTGCCTGGTCACCGACATCCAGATGCCGGGCCTGAGCGGCATTGATCTCAAACGAAAGTTGACTGAACGCGGCATCAGCTTGCCGGTTATCATGATCACGGCCCGCACCGAAACCGGCCTGCAGGAAAAAGCCCTGGCCAGCGGTGCGCTGTTTGTGCTGCGCAAACCCTTTGAGCCGGATGTGCTGACGCATTGCATCGAGCGGGCACTGGCTGCCGGGCCGTGACCGATCCGGCGGCATAACGCAACGCGGGCCGGGGGGCAGCGGTGGCGGAGACATTGTGGGGAAGCATGAACGGCGCAATTCAGCCCGATCTGGCGGAAATGATCGATCTGTCGCATGACAGCCTGCTACTGCGTGACAGCGATGGCCGCATCACCTATTGGAACAAGGCCAGCGAAACGCTCTATGGCTGGCCGCGGCATCTTGCCATCGGCAAGCTGGTGCATGAATTGCTGGCAACGCAATATCCGGCGCCGCTGGAAAACATAGAGGCTCAGCTCCACGCCACCGGCCATTGGCAGGGCGAGGTGCGGCGCAGGAATGCCGCCGGCGAGACTGTGGCGGTGCAGGTGCGCTGGTCGCTGCGCCCGGCCACACCGGATGGTGTGGCGGCCCGGATCGCGGAAGCCGGCACGGCACTTGGTCCGGCCTTGTCGGATGAAGCGCTGAAAGCCAGCGAATACCGCTACCGCAACCTGTTTCAGGCCATGGCGGCATCATTCTGGGAGATCGATTTCGCGCCGGTCGGCGCCCTGCTGCGCCAATTGAAGGAACAAGGTATTTCGGATTTCCGGCAGTATTTTGCCGAGCATCCGGATTTTGTGCGTGAGATGATGCGGGCCAGCCGGATCATTGATGTGAATGACCAGACCGTCGCGCTCTATGCCGGCGGTGACCGCGAGGTCATGAACCGCCTGCCGCTGGACAGTTTCTGGCCCGAGGAAAGTACCGCGGTTTACGCCGAAAGCGTGCTGGCAGCCATTTCCCGGCAGCCGAACTATTCCACCGAAACCCGGCTGCGCAAATCCAATGGCGAGATTTTCGATGCCTTGTTCACTGCCTGCTTCCCGCGTGAATCGGTCGCCAAAGGCACCCTGCTGATCGGCGTGATCGATATCAGTGAACGCAAGCAGGCCTTTGCTGCGCTGGAACGCAGCGAAACACGCTATCGCAATCTGTTCAATTCGATGGGAGTGACCTGCTACCAGCTCGATATCACGACGCTGAAGCTGATGTATGAAACCCTGCATCGCCAGGGTGTAACCGATCTGGCAGCGTATATCCGGCAGCATCCCGAATTTGTTTCGGCGGCGATGGAGCAGACATATGTCACCGATGTGAATGAGCCGGGCATCGCCTTCGTCGGCGCCAGCAACCGTGCGGAAGTGCTGGGTCCGGTGGCGCGCTTCTGGCTGGCAGATGATTGTGATGCCTTCGTCCAGTCGCTGATTTCCGGCCATGCCGGCGAAGCGCGCTTTGAAGCCGAAACCCGGCAGCGCACATTGGATGGCCGCATCATCGATGTATTGTTCACCGTGGCGGCGGCCCCGGCGATGCGCGATGCCGGCATGGTGCTGGTCAGTCTGGTGGATATCAGCGCGCGCGTGCGGGCACAGGCAGCATTGGAGCGGTTGCAGAATGAATTCGCCCATGCCGCGCGTATCTCCATGCTGGGCGAACTGACCGCCTCGCTGGCGCATGAGATCAACCAGCCGCTGGCCGCGATCTCGGCCAATGGCGCCGCCGGCCTGCGCTGGCTGGCGCGACCGGAACCCGATCTGGGCGAGGTCACCGCCATCACCCGGCGCATGGCGGCGGATGCGCAACGGGCCGGCGAGATCATCTCGCGCATCCGGCTGATGGCATCGCGGCAATCGCCGGAGAAAACCATCGTGGCGGTGAACAACCTGATCGAGGACGCGATCCTGTTCCTGCGGCATGAGATGCAGGCCCAGGGCGTGACCGTCACCCTCGACCTCGCCGGCGATCTGCCGGCGGTGCTGGCCGACCGCACGCAATTGCAGCAGGTGGTGGTCAATCTGACCATGAACGCCATCCAGGCCATGGCGCAGGCCGCAAGGCCCGAACGGCAAATCCGGGTCAGCAGCCGAATGGCCGACAATGCCGCGCTGTGCATTGCGGTGGACGATAGCGGGCCGGGTGTTCCAGCGGCAGACCAGGGCAGATTGTTCGAGAGCTTCTACACCACCAAGCCCGACGGCATGGGCATGGGGCTGCCGATCTGCCGCTCGATCATCGAGAAACATGGCGGCGAAATATCGGTCGGTGTCGGCGCGCTTGGCGGGGCCTGCTTCAGCTTCACCTTGCCGGTCACGTATTGACCAGCCATACCTTGGTCTGATGCGATCATATCGCCGTCTGATAGGCCAACGGTTGGCGGCAGCATAGCCTGCGCAGGTCCGCAGCTTCGCGGCTTCTGCCAGCAGGATATGACCATGCGCTACCGCCTCCTTGGCCGCACCGGCCTTCGTGTCTCCAGTTTCGCCCTCGGTACCGGCAATTTCGGCACCGGCTGGGGCTACGGCACCAGCCGTGATGACGCCCGCCAGATCTTCGAGCATTACCGCGCTGCCGGTGGCAACTTCATCGACACGGCCGATCAATATCAGTTCGGACAGGCCGAAACGATGCTCGGCGATTTCATCGCCAGTGATCGCGAGGACATCGTTCTGGCGACCAAATTTGCCCTCGGCGCCAGCCCGCAGGCCGGCCTGCAGCGCTCCGGCAACAGCCGCAAAGCCATGATCCAGTCTGTCGAAGCCAGCCTGAAGCGGCTGCAAACCGACCGTATCGATCTGCTCTGGGTGCATATGCCCGACGGCGTGACCCCGATTGACGAGATCGTGCGCGGCCTCGACGATCTGGTGCGGTCCGGCAAGATACTCTATTCGGGCCTGTCGGATTTTCCGGCCTGGCGCGGCGCCACCGCCGTCACCCTGGCCGAATTGCGCGGCTGGTCTGCCATCGTGGCAATGCAGATGGAATATAGTTTGGTGGCGCGCAGTGCCGAACGCGAATTGCTGCCCATGGTGCAGGCTTTTGGCCTGGCCCCGGTGATCTGGTCGCCACTGGGCGGCGGATTGCTGACCGGCAAATACCGCAAGGGTGAGAATGGCCGCGCGCAAGGGCTTGGCGCGGTGATCCAGCACGAGGATGACAGCCGGAAAACCGCCGTGCTGGATACCGTGCTGGCAATCGCCGCCACAATGGGCTGCTCCGCCGGGCAGGTCGCCATTGCCTGGGTTCTGGCCAAGCAGGTGCTACCCATCCTCGGCCCCCGAACCTTGCCGCAACTGACCGACAATCTCGGTGCCGCCACGATCACACTGAGCGCGGCCGATATCGCCCGGCTGGACGAGGTGAGCGCGATACCGCTCGGCTTCCCGCATGATGTGGTTGCCGGCAGTGCCGGCGCGCTGGCTGGCGGCATGCCGGAACGTATTGATGGCGGCACCATCGTGCGCTGACGCACAGCCGCACGCCAACATTTCCATTGCAGACGGCCGGCCGGCAAGGCCGGCCGTTTTCGTATCGGCGCCGCATCCGTCTCTGGTTGCGCCACCTCATACCTAGATATGGCCTCACGCACCCTTGGTCTGATTCATCCTCCGCAGCATTTCCGGCACCCTGATCCTGTCGCAACCACCCACGCCGCAAGGCAGTGCTGAAAGAGGCCAGCCAATGATCACGGAAACCAGCAGCAGCAGCATGCTCACCACCCGCCGCCATCTGCTTCAGGGCAGTGCCGGTGTTGCCGCCCTGGCTCTGCTGCCGGCATTCGCTGCGGCTCAGACGGCAGCGGTTTCATCTCCCTCACCAACCAAGGACGACAAGATCATGGATACCATCACCACCAAGGACGGCACGCGGATTTTCTTCAAGGATTGGGGCTCGCGCGACGCGCAGCCCGTGGTCTTTCACCACGGCTGGCCGCTCAGCGCCGATGACTGGGACAACCAGATGCTCTATTTCCTGGCCCAGGGCTATCGCGTGATCGCGCATGACCGGCGCGGCCATGGCCGTTCGAGCCAGACCGCACACGGCAACGAGATGGACACCTATGCCGCCGATATGGCCGAACTGGTGCGGGCGCTGGACCTGAAGAACGCCATTCACGTCGGTCATTCCACCGGCGGCGGCGAAGTGGCGCGCTATGTCGCCCGCGCCGAAAAAGGCCGCGTTGCCAAGGCGGTACTGATCGGCGCCGTGCCGCCGATCATGGTCAAATCCGACAAGAATCCGGCTGGCCTGCCGATTGAGGTTTTCGACGGCTTCCGCGCCGCCCACATTGCCAACCGGGCGCAATTCTTCCTCGATGTCGCCGCCGGTCCGTTCTACGGCTTCAACCGGCCGGATGCGCGGCCCTCGCAGGGCATCATCCAGAATTGGTGGCGCCAGGGCATGATGGGCGGCACCAAGGCGCAATATGATTGCATCAAGGCGTTTTCGGAAACCGACTTCACCGACGACCTGAAGCAGATCACTGTGCCGGTGCTGATCATGCATGGCGACGACGACCAGATCGTGCCAATCGCCGATTCCGCGCTGCTGGCGATCAAGCTGGTGCGGCAGGGCAGCCTGAAGGTCTATCCGGGGCTTGGCCACGGCATGGCAACCATCAATGCCGACATCATCAACCCCGACCTGCTGGCCTTCTTTAAGGCCTGAACCGGCGACGCGGCAGCCTCCCCAGCCATGCCGCCCGGCCGCCACGCCCCTCCCCCATTCCCCCGTGGGGCGTGGCGGCCATTTCCCAACCCTCGACAGCAGGAGAAAACCGATGAGCGATCCGACACGGCCCGCATTCCTCACCCATGCCAATGGCGCCCCGGTGACGGACAATTTCAACATCATGACCGCCGGCCCGCGCGGCCCGGCCTTGTTGCAGGATATCTGGCTGATCGAGAAGCTGGCGCATTTCGACCGCGAGGTGATCCCGGAGCGCCGCATGCATGCCAAGGGCTCCGGCGCCTATGGCCGCTTCACCGTTACCCAGGACATCACGCGCTATACCAAGGCCAAGCTGTTCGCCGGGATCGGCAAGCAGACCGACCTGTTCGTGCGTTTCTCCACCGTGGCCGGTGAACGCGGCGCCGCCGATGCCGAGCGCGATATCCGGGGCTTCGCCGTCAAATTCTACACCGAGGAAGGCAACTGGGACCTGGTCGGCAACAACACACCGGTCTTCTTCCTGCGCGATCCGCTGCGTTTCCCCGACCTCAATCACGCCGTGAAGCGCGATCCGCGCACCGGCATGCGCAACGCCAACAGCAACTGGGATTTCTGGACCCTGCTGCCGGAAGCCCTGCACCAGGTCACCATCGTGATGAGTGATCGCGGCATCCCCAGGAGCTATCGCCACATGCATGGCTTCGGCAGCCATACTTTCAGCTTCATCAACGCGCAGGATGAGCGTTGCTGGGTCAAGTTCACGCTCAAGACACAGCAGGGTATCGAGAATCTGAGCGATGCCGAAGCCGCCGCGCTGATCGGCAAGGACCGCGAGAGCCACCAGCGCGACCTCTACAACAGTATCGAAGCCGGCGAATTCCCACGCTGGACACTCTATATCCAGGTGATGACCGAAAGCGCGGCGCGCACCAGCCCGTTCAATCCCTTCGATCTCACCAGGGTGTGGCCGCGCCAGGACTATCCGCTGATCGAAGTCGGCGTGCTGGAACTGAACCGCAATCCGGAGAATGTCTTTGCGGAAGTCGAGCAAGCCGCCTTCTCGCCGGCCAATGTGGTGCCCGGCATCGGCTTCTCACCGGACAAGATGCTGCAGGCCCGCCTCTTCTCTTATGGTGACGCGCAGCGCTATCGCCTCGGCGTGAATTTCAGCCACATCCCGGTCAATGCACCAAAATGCCCGTTTCACAGCTATCACCGCGATGGTGCGATGCGCACCGATGGCAATCAGGGCGCCCGCATCGCCTATGTGCCGAACAGCTACCAGGAATGGCAGGATCGGCCGGAATTGAATGAGCCCGCCCTGGCTTTGCGCGGCGATGCCTGGCATTGGGATCACCGCCTGGATGAGGATTACTACAGTCAGGCCGGCGATCTGTTCCGGCTGATGGCGCCGGCGCAGCAACAGGTACTGTTCGAGAATACCGCCCGCGCCATGGCTGGTGTGGCGCCAGAGATCAAGCAGCGTCATATCGACAATTGCACCCGGGCCGATCCGGCCTATGGCGCCGGGGTGGCACTGGCGCTCGGCATAGCTGCCGGTGGCCGCGAAACTGTCAACGCCGATTGAGAGCGGATTGCGGCCTGGCCGTGTATTCGCAGGAGGTTCAACCGGCGGTCTTGCGGATCAGCCGGCGCAGGATTTCTGCGCCGGCATTGCCGCGCACGGACTGGCCCCAGAGCTGCCCAAACATGGTTTCATGCAAAGCCACGGCTTCCGCCGCTGCCGTAATGGTAGCAACACCGGTGCTGATATTGGGCAATTCGCCGAGCCGGAACGGGCTGCCGGAAACCAGCGCCGTGCCGCTGCGGCGGAAAATCTGGAAGGTCTGGCTCGGCATCGCGCCTTCCACCAGCCCGATCTGGATGCCAACCGGCTCCTGCTCCATGATATTGGCGATATGCTCGACCTCGGCGGCCGCTGCCTGGCGGCGCTGGCGCTGCATCGCTGCCGGCAAATCCAGCCGCCCGACCATGCCGAGGCGCAGGAAACGCTCGATCTCCAGCAGGCCGATCACGCTGGCGATGCTGGGCTGGCGCTGCCGCGCCAATGCCTTGCGCTCGGCCAGGATACGCAGCACGCCATCCACCTGACGCTTGAATTCGGTCTTGGTCAATGAAGCCGGCGCCCCTTCCAGCAGCATCTGGCGCAGTTGCTCGGCATAGCCATCGGAAGTGAGCAAGAAGGAAACCGGTTCATAATGCGCCAGCACCCGTTCCGAGCTGAATTCGATCTGCCGCATGCGCTCGAAGAAACTGAGTGCATTGCTGTGATACTCCACCCCGGCATCGAGCAACGAGGCAATCGAAACCCCGAGCAGATCGGAAATCCGCTCCAGCGTCTCGATCTTGATCAATTCGCCCTTTTCCATGCGATAGACGGCGGCACGCGAAATGCCGAGCCGCTGCGCCACCTCATCGGTGCTCAAGCCCTTGCCTAAACGATAGGCACGTAGCCGCTCGGCGATTTCCTGGTAACGAATGGCCATCGTGCCTTGCCTCCGGGCCGCCGCGAATCCTGCCCCTATATATGGCACAAAAACTCTACGCTTGACCACAATGGATAAAAATTCTAATTTTTTAGACATAGTATCATTTTTGCACAAATTCGGGATAGAGCATGACGGAGGCGATGCCGAACACCGAAGCCGGAGCAGGTGCTGCAGGCCTGCCCGCCGCCCTGTCATCGGCTGCTGCTGCTGCCATGGCAGCAGACCGGCAATTGCCGGTGCTGTCAAATCGCTGGGTGAATGGTGAATATAAGCATCTGGTATTGCGCGCTGATGCGCCGCTGACCCTGGCGCAGCCGGGCCAGTTTTTCCATCTGCTCTGCCCCAGCAACGGCGCGACCGCGCTGACGGCGCAGGCAATGCCATTTTTCCGCCGCCCGATGAGCTGCTATCGCGCCGATCCGGCCAACGGGCAGCTCGAATTTCTCTATAAGGTGGCCGGCAGCGGCACCCGCGCCCTGGCCGGGTTGCAGGCCGGCGATAGCCTCACGGTATTTGGACCACTCGGCCGCGGTTTCCGCCTCGATCCGGCCTGGCGCCATATCGTGGTGCTGGGTCGTGGCGTCGGCCTTGCAACCCTGGCGCCGCTGGCCGAAGCTGCCGCCGCACAACATATCAGCGTCACCGCCATCCTCAGCGCCCGCAACGCCGATCTGGTGATGTCGGCCGAGCGTTTTGCCGCGAGCCATGCCCGTGTGGTGACGGTACTGGACAGCGATGGCAGCAGCATGCCAGCCCGGGTTGGCTTGTTACTTGAGGCATTGGTGGCGGCCGGCCAGGCCGATGCGTTTTTCACCTGCGGTTCCGCACGCTTGCTGCACCTGCTGCAACAGATCGGCAGCCGGCATGGCATTCCGGGCCAGGTGGCATTGGAACAGCAGATGGCCTGTGGCCTGGGCATGTGTTTCTGCTGTGTGCGCCCGATCCGCAAGACCGGTGGCGTCGAGCAAAGCCGCGTCTGCTGCGATGGCCCGGTCTTCGGGCTGCATGAGGCAATCGCATGACCGCGATGCCGACGCTCGATCCGGCAGGCATTGATCTCAGCGTCGAGGTCGGTGGGCTGCGCCTGGCCAATCCGGTGATGCCGGCATCCGGTACTTTCGCCGAAGGACTGGCCCAGGTCTTTGACCTCAACCGGCTCGGCGCTTTTGTGACCAAGACCATCACGCGTGAAACCCGCAGCGGCAATGCGCTGCCGCGCGTGGCGGAAACCCCGGCCGGCATGCTCAACTCGATCGGCATTCCGAGCAAGGGCAGCGCCGCCTTTCTGCGGGATGTGCTGCCCTATTACCACGGATTGACGCCGCCCCTGCTGGTCAGCATCTCGGCCCCGAGCAATGATGGCTTTGCCGCTTTGGCAGCCGAGATGTCGCAAACCGGCGTGGCCGGCATCGAAGCCAATATCTCCTGCCCCAACCTGGAGGAAGATGGCCGGGCCTATGCCATGCTGCCCGATTCCACCTTTGCCGTGGTGGCGAAACTGCGCGCCGCCACGCCGCTGCCGCTCTGGGTCAAGCTGACACCGAACACCGCCGATATCGCCGCCGTGGCACGCGCAGCCGAGGCAGCTGGCGCCGATGCGCTGGTGGTGGGCAACACCATCCTGGGCATGCGGATCGACACCGAGACCTTCCGTCCCGCGCTCGGCAATGTGATGGGCGGCCTGTCTGGCCCTGCGGTGAAGCCGATCCTGCTGCGCCTGGCCTATCAGGCGGCGCGGGCGACGCGATTGCCGGTGATCGGCTGCGGCGGCATCGCCACCGCCGAGGATGCAGTGGAATATCTGCTGGCTGGTGCCAAAGCCGTGCAGATCGGCACCGCCACATTCATCAAACCGACCACTATGCCGGATATCATTGACGGCCTGCGCAGCTTCTGCGCACGGCGCGGCATCCGCCGCCTGCGCGACCTGTGCGGCGCCATGATCGGCCATGGTGAAACCGCCAATCAGCCGGAGGCAGTATCATGAAGGATGCGTTGCGCGCCCAGGCAGCCGATCTGTTCGACCGGCTGGCCCGGCTCGGCCATGACGGCGTTGGCATCACGCGCGATTCCTATGGCGCGGGCGAAACCGCCGCGCTGACGCTGCTGCGCCAGGAAGCCGAGGCGCATGGCCTGCGCAGCAGCATCGATGCCGCCGGCAATCTGATGATCGACGCGCCGGACTATGCGGGCGGCCCCGCCACCTGGATCGGCTCGCATCTCGATTCCGTGCCCCAGGGCGGTAATTTCGATGGTGCCGCCGGCATCATCGCCGGATTGCTCTGCCTGATCCGGGGCCAGCAGGAGGGTGGCAAGAACGGCGCCCGCCCGGTGCGGGTGGCGGCGCTGCGCGGCGAGGAAAGCGCCTGGTATGGCAAGGCCTATATCGGCTCCAGCGCGCTGCTGGGCAAACTGGAAGCGGATGACCTGGCCAGCCGGCGCCGCGATGGCAGTGGCAGCCTGGCAGACGGCCTGGCGGCAGCAGGGGCCGATCTGGAGCGTATTCGCGCCGGCCAGCCGCTGATCAACAAGGGCGATATCGCCGCCTATCTGGAACTGCATATCGAGCAAGGCCCGGTGATGGTGGCGCGCAAATTCCCCACCGCCGTGGTCACCGGCATTCGCGGCAATATCCGCCATGGCCGCATCCTGTGTCGCGGCGAAGCCGGTCATTCCGGTGCCGTGCCGCGCTGGCTGCGCCATGATGCGGTGTTTGCCACCGCCGAGCTGATTTCGCGCCTCGACGAACACTGGCAGGCATTGCTGCAGCGCGGCCTGGATCTGGTGATCACCACCGGCATCATCGGCACCCCGGCCGAGGAGCATGCAATCTCCCGCATCCCCGGCCTGGTCGGCTTCAGCTTCGAGGTACGCAGCCAGAGCCATGACACGCTGGAAGCCTTCTACCATCTGATGCAGACCGAAGCCGCCGCCATCGGCCGCGCGCGCGGGGTGAGTTTCGAATTCGACCGCCGCATCTATTCCGCCCCGGCACGGATGAATGAAGCCTGGGTGGAACGCCTGCTCGGCCTGTCGCATCAGCTTGGCCTACCCACCGAAACCATCCCCAGCGGGGCCGGGCATGATGCCGCCGTATTTGCCAATGCCGGAATTCCCGCCGGGATGATCTTTGTGCGCAATGCCAATGGCTCGCATAATCCGCAGGAAGCCATGGACCTGGATGACTTCATCGCCGGCACCGACCTGCTATACCACGCCGTGACCGCCACCCCCTAGCCGACCGGAGCCAGCCAGCATGGATTTCACCGCCATCGCCAGCGAAACCGCCCGCGCCCTGCTGCAGATCGGCGCCGTACGCTACGATCCCCACCAGCCGGTCTTCTTCACCTCGGGCTGGGCCAGCCCGGTCTATATCGAATGCCGCCGGCTGATTTCCTATCCCGCCCTGCGCCGCCGCCTGATCGACATGGCCCTGCTGCGTCTGGAGCGCGACCTGCGGCAATCGCCGGTGGATGTGGTGGCCGGTGGCGACAGTGCCGGCATTCCCTTTGCCGCCTGGATCGCCGAGCGGCTCAATCTGCCGATGGTCTATATCCGCAAGCGACCGGTCGGGCTGGGCCCTATGGCGCAGATCGAGGGCGATTTTGCCCCCGGCGCGCGCGTGCTGCTGGTGGAAGACCTGACCACGGATGCGCGCAGCAAGGTGAATTTCTGCGCCGCCCTGCGCCACGCTGGCGCCTCGGTGAAACAGGTTTTTGTGGTATTCTCCTATGGCATCTTTCCCGGCGTACCGGCTTTGCTGCGCGAGAATGGCTTGAATCTCGCCGCCCTGGCCGACTGGCAGGATATCCTGCGTGTGGCGCGCGAAGATGGCAGCCTGGATGCCGCCACCCTGCAGCGCATCGGTGATTTCCTCGCCGATCCGGCCGGCTGGTCAACCGCCCATGGCGGCATCGACCGCCTGCCGCGTTTCGACCAGATGCCGACCACCTGACACCATCGCCACCGCTGGCCGCGCTTATTTCAACCAGCCGGCTGTGGTGGCGCACCGGCGCAGCAGGCCTGCAACATGGCCAGCACCGCCGGATGCGCCTGGGCCTGAATGCGGCGGCCATCGCGCAGGCGGATTTCAAACGCCGTCAGCTTGCGCTCGCGGCCACCGAACAGGCCACCCAGCACGGCGCCGGCCAGAACAGCCCCGGCCGGCCCGCCAAGCAATGCGCCGGCTGCACCCCAGGCCAGTATCGCATTGATGCTGCGGTCGCTCTGCTGCTGTCCCGGCACCACTGCCTGCACCACATCGCCACTCAGAATAATCTGCCGCCCCGGCTGCGCCAGGCTGAGTACATCAAGCGGGCCTTTGCGGGCCAGATAGGCCGTGCCGCAGGGCAGATCGCCGCCGGTAATGACAATATCGGCATCCAGCATGCGATCCCACCAGGCCGACCATGATTCGATCGCCGGCGGCGGCATTGCGCCGGCCTTCTGCTGCATACCGGGGGCTGGTGATGGCGGTAGTGAGACGGCCTCTGTAGCGGCCTCCGTGGCTGACTCCGCCTTGACGGCGGGGGCCGTATTCTCCGGCTTGGTCTTGCGGCGGCCAACCGATGGCTTGCGGGCTGCCGGCGCCGCCCTTTCGTCAGCCGGCGCATATTGCCCCAGTGCATCCAGTGGATTATTGCCGATGGTGCGGCGCTTCGCCATTGCCTGCCCTTCCCGTTCCGGCGCCGGCCAGCCTGGCATGGCTGCGGCAATATGGATGATCAACCAGCCTGGCGGCCTTCCTGCGCCATCACCTCGTCGGCCAGCGCGCGATAATCCGTCGCGCCAGTGCTTTGTGCATCATAGCGGGTGATCGGCATCTGGAAAGACGGCGCCTCGGCCAGCCGCACATTCTCGCGGATTGTGGTGGCATACATCTCCGGGCCGAAAGTCTGCCGCATGCTGGCCACCACATCCAGGCAATGGCGCGTGCGGCCATCGACACGGCAGGCCAGAATGCCGGCCAGCCGCAAGGCCGGATTGAGCCTTTCGCGCACCATCCGCTTGGTCTCGATCAGTTGCGCCACCCCGGCCAGGGCCATGACATGGGCCTCCACCGGCGCAAGCAATTCCCCGGCTGCCGCCAGAGCATTCAGCGTCAGCATGCCCAGAGTCGGCGGCGTGTCGATCAGCAGATAATCCCAATCGCCCGGCAACTGCGCCAGGCGGCGGCGCAGCACGGTTTCGGCGCCGATCTCGCGCGCCAATGCACGCTCGGCATGATTGAGCGCTGTGGTGGCGGCAATCAGCACCAGCCGGTCGAAACCGGTGGGCTGCACCAGCCCCGCAACAGCCTCGCCATCGCTGAGCAGCTCAAATGCGCCGCGCGGTGCTGCCGCCGCACCAAGCCAGCTGCTGCTGCTGCCCTGGGGATCAAGGTCCAGCACCAGAACCCGGCGCCCGGCTTCCGCCAGCGCCGCAGCCAGATTGACCGTGGTGGTGGTCTTGGCCGAACCGCCCTTCTGGTTTGAAATCGCGATGCACCGCACGCTGCCGCCCCCCTCCGTCGCAGTTTTCCAGCCTTCGTCCCGGTACGGCAAACCGCGAATCCTACCGGATCAGGCCAACAGGTTAGCCTTGCCGTGCCGCTTTGAACCGCCCCGGGTTTACCGGAGAGCTTTTGGTTCAATGATTATGCTGCTTTCC
>VFQQ010000939.1_pt1 | contig 47251 bp, 35 predicted proteins | sample 3512341 | NCBI WGS metagenome assembly VFQQ01 (sample SAMN10412373, study PRJNA504923) | tailings metagenome | isolation source: Relicate 2 Philex TSF1 revegetated site | place: Philippines: Tuba, Benguet | collected 2017-08-29 | reverse complement strand
CGATGCCGTGGGCATGTCGGGTCTTCTGGTGAAGTCGACCGTGGTAATGCGCGAAAACCTGGAAGAACTCACCCGCGAAGGCTTCGACATACCGGTCATCCTGGGCGGTGCCGCGCTGACGCGCCGCTATGTCGAGGAAGATTGCGTGGGCGCCTATGGCAGCGGCCGCGTGGCCTATGCGAACGATGCCTTTGCTGGGCTCGGCCTGATGGACCGGATCATGACCGGTGGCTTCGACGCTTACCTGGACGAGGTGAAGGTCAAGCGCGCCGAACGTCCCTCCTCCCGCAAGCGGATCGGCGAGCCGGCCAGAACCAGGGTCGAGCGCCCTGTCGACTGGGACGAAGTTCGGGTTCGCCGGTCGGAGCTGGCGGCATCCAGCGAGGTGCCTGTGCCGCCGTTCTGGGGCGCACGGGTGATCGAGAGGGTCGATTTGCGTGCACTGGTTCCGTTCCTGAACGAGCGCATGCTGTTCCAGTTCCAGTGGGGTTTCCGCAAGGCCGGCAAGTCCACCGACGAATTTCGCAGCTGGGCCGATCAGGAGGTGAAGCCGATCCTGAAGCGCATGCTGGATCTCGTCATGGCCGAGGACATCCTCCGCCCGCAAGCGGTTTACGGCTACTGGAAGGCCGCGTCTGAGGGCGACGATGTGGTGCTTTTCGACGAGGGCGGCCGGAATGAAGTGGCGCGTTTCTCCCTCCCGCGCCAGGCGCGGGACGGGGGTGTCTGCATCGCCGATTTCATCCGCGACGTGAACATGGGTGAGCGCGACGTGCTCGGTCTCCAGGTGGTGACCATGGGCGCGCATGCCTCCGAAGTGGCGCGCGCCTGGTTCGCAGAGAACCGCTACCAGGACTACCTCTATCTGCACGGCCTGTCGGTAGAGATGGCCGAGGCGCTGGCCGAGCATACGCACAAGCGCATCCGTACCGAACTCGGCTTCGGACACGAGGATGCGCGCGAGATGGAGGCGATGCTGAAGCAGGGGTATCGCGGGTCCCGCTATTCCTTCGGCTATCCCGCCTGCCCCAGGCTTGAGGATCAGGCGATGCTGCTCGACCTCCTCAGGGCCGATCGCATCGGCATCAGCCTGTCGGAGGAGTTTCAGCTCGAGCCGGAGCAGTCGACCTCCGCCATCGTGCTGCACCATCCGCAGGCGAAGTACTTCTCCGTCTGACCTGGAGGGGAGGGGCGCGGGATCGCCACCTCCGGCCGGATGTAGATATATTATATATCTCGCTTACCTCCGGCAGGACCCTTCCATGCGCCAAGGCGAAACATCCGATAAATCCGCCGGCTCGACCGGGGCGGAGGTCTGGCGCGATACCTGGGGCATTCCGCACATTCGGGCTGGCCGGACGGCGGAAGCCTTTGCCGCGCTCGGCTATGTGCATGCCCGAGACCGCCTGTTTCAGATGGAGGCGCTGCTTCGCCGCGCAACCGGACGCTACGCCGAGTGGGTAGGCCGGGCCGCCCTCAAAGGCGATACCCTCGCCAGGCGGGTCGACACGGCCGGCGCTTCGAAGCGCGACTTCGATGCTCTCGGCGCCGAGGCGCGCCACATGCTAGAGGCCTACGCCCGCGGCGTGAACGCCTTCATCGCCACCGGTGCGCGGCCGGTCGAATACGGCATCCTGCGGGCCGAGCCGGTAGTGTGGGAGCCGTGGCATTCGATCGCCACGATGCGCCAGATCGGGTTCCTCATGGGATCTGTCTGGTGGAAGCTCTGGCGCGCCTCGGCGCTCCCCGTCGTGGGCGCCGCGAACCTGCACAAGATCAGGTTCGAGGATGGCGGCAACGAGCTCCTCTGCCTGCCGCCCGGGCTGGAAGCCGGACCATACCAGGCTGTGCTGGCCGAGCTGCGTCCGGGGATCGAGGCGCTTCTCGAGACCGCGGCCCAGGACGTCAGCGGCGGAGGCAGCAACAACTGGGCGCTGTCGCCGGGCCGCACCGCCACCGGCCGGCCGATGCTGGCGGGCGATCCGCACCGCGTGCTCGAAATGCCGAACATGTATGCCCAGGTGCATCTCGCCTGCGACGAGTTCGATGTCATCGGCCTGACCGTGCCGGGCGTTCCGGGATTCCCGCATTTCGCCCATAACGGCTCGGTCGCCTGGTGCGTCACCCACGCTTTCGTCGACATCCACGACCTCTATGTGGAGAGGTTCCGCGACGGCGGCAGCGCGGCGCTCTTCGAGGACCGGTGGGAACCGGTGCGCCGACGGAGCGAGAGCATCGCCGTCCGCGGCGAGGCGGCGGCCGAGGTCGAGGTGGTGGAAACCCGCCATGGCCCGGTGATCGCGGGCGACCCGGCGAGGGGGGCGGCACTCGCTCTCCGGTCGGTCCAGTTCGCCGTCACGGACCGGTCCTTCGACTGTCTGATCGGCATGATGAAGGCGAAGACGGTCGAGGGTCTCTATGAGGCGACCCGCGGCTGGGGTCTGATCGACCACAACCTCGTCGCCGGCGATACCACCGGGCGGATCGGTTATCGCGTGCGTGCGCTGGTGCCGCGGCGCCCGCGCGCCAACGGCTGGCTGCCCGTCCCGGGCTGGACCGGCGACCATGAATGGGACGGCATGGTCCCTTTCGAGAAGATGCCGGCCGTCGTCGACCCCGAGGAGCAGGTCATCGTCACCGCCAACAACCGCGTTGCGGAGGACGGGGAGGAGTATCTCTGCACCGACGCCATGCCGCCGCATCGGGCCCGCCGTATCTGGCACCGGCTGTCCGGTATCGCGAGGGCCACGATCGAGGACATGGCCTCGATCCATCGCGACATCGAGACCATCCCGGGACGGGAACTGCGCGATCGTCTGCGCGCGCTCAGCGTCGACGATCCGGAGGCGGAGAAGCTGCGTGTGCTGATCGCGGGCTGGGACGGACGGATGGATGCCGGCTCGACCGCGGCCAGCGCCTACGTCGCGGTGAGGCTGGCGCTGACCCGGCTGGTCGCGGAAGCAAGCGGCCTGACCGCGGTGACGCGGAACCCCTATGCACAGGTTCCGCCGGGGACCCTTCCCGAGGTTCAGCTCTGGTGGGCGACGCCAGGCCTGCTGCGCGCCGGCGATACTTCGCTTCTGGGTGGCGCCGGCTGGGACGATATGCTGCGTCGCGCCCTGGCGCGCGCGGCGCAGGAAGCCCTGGCGCCATGGGGAGCGGCGCATCTGCCGCGGTTCACCCATGCCCTCTCGGCCGCCTTCCCCGGCGAGGCCGCGCGGCTCGACCGCCTCTCGGCTCCCGTGGGTGGCGACAACGACACCGTCTTCGCCACCGGCTGTTCGGCCGCGATCGGAATGCGGGCCGTCTACGGATCGCTGGCGCGCTATGTCTTCGACGTCGGCGCCTGGGAGAACTGCCGATGGATCGTCTTTCACGGCGCATCCGGAGAGCCGCACAGCCCCTGGTACATGAACCAGAACCCGATCTGGGCGAAGGGGGAGATGGTGCCGATGCTCTACGACTGGACGGCGGTGCGCAGTGCGGCGGTGGATCATCTGCATCTGTCCTTCGAAGGCGCCGCCGTGTATGCCTCTCCCGGCCAATAACGACCGGAATTGCAGGGAGCCTTCATGCTGGCAGGATTGAGCGTCAGCAGCCGCGAGAACCTGACCTCGCGGGTCTACGCGCAGCTGCGCGAGGCGCTGATGGCGGGCCGCTTCTGGCCGGGCCAGCGCCTGCGCATCCGCGAGCTGGCGCTGGCCATGGGGGTGAGCGACACGCCCGTGCGCGAGGCGATCATGCAGCTCGTGCGCGAGGGCGGGCTCGAGATGCGATCCGGCCAGGCGATCACCGTCGTCAAGCTGTCGCTCGCCCGCTACCAGGAACTGCGCCAGCTCCGCTTCCTGCTGGAGGGTCTCGCGACCGAGCGGGCGACCCCGCTCATCACCGCGGCCGAACTCGCCGAACTCGACCGTATCCACAAGCAGCTGGTCGCGGCCGAGAAGAGCGGCGATTCGGAAGCGGCGACGCTCACCAATTTCCACTTCCACTTCCTGATCTATCGCGCCTCGCGCATGCTGGACCTGGTCTCGATCCTGGAGAGCGTATGGCTGCGCAACGGCCCGCTCCTGAAGTTCCTCTATCCCCATGCCCCCCCCACATATCCCGGCACGCATCAGCATGTGATCCTGATGAAGGCCCTGCGCCGCCGCGATCCGGACGCGGCCCGCAAGGCGATCCAGGACGACATGCTGGAAGGCGGCGCGCGCCTGATCGAACTGCTCGAGAAGATCGAGGATGGCCGGGCCGCGATCGTCGAGACGCCCGAGGGCGGAATGCGCCTGGAGTTCAACGACCGCCCGGCGGGAAAGCCGCGCCCGCGAGCGCGCCTGTCTCCGGTGTGATCGGGGAGGGGCGGCTTCCGCCCTTTCCGATATATGATATATTCGAAAGAGCCGAACCGATGACGAGGCCGCGATGAACGCCCATACGCAGACCCGGGACCAGCTCCTGCGCGCTCGCGCGCTGAAGGTCGTCCCCGGCGGCATGTATGGCCATATGCGCGCGGCGGGGCTCCCCCCGGGATATCCCCAGTTCTTCGCCCGCGGCGAAGGCTGTCACCTCTGGGACGTGGACGGCCGGCGCTACATCGATTTCATGTGCAGCTGGGGTCCGATCGTCCTCGGCCATCATCATCCCGCCGTGAGCGAGGCGGCGCAGCGCCAGGCGGCGGCGGGAGACGTGCTGAACGGGCCCTCCGAACGCATGGTGGAGCTGGCCGAGCGGCTGACGGGTCTTGTCACCCATGCCGACTGGGCGATGTTCTCCAAGAACGGTACCGACGCCACGACGACCTGCGTCACCCTCGCCCGCGCCGAGACCGGCAGGCGCAAGATCATCGTCGCCAAGGGCGCCTATCACGGGTCCGTGCCGTGGTGCACGCCCTATCCCTATGGCGTCACGGCCGAAGACCGCGCCCATCTGATCACGTTCACCTACAACGACGCGGCCAGCCTGGAGCAGGCGGTGGCGCAGGCGGGGGACGATCTCGCCGGTATCGTCGTCTCCGCCTTCCGGCACGACTACGGCCAGGACCAGGAACTTCCCGATGCCGCCTTCGCACGCAAGGCCCGCGCGCTCGCGGATGCGAAGGGCGCGGCCCTCATCCTCGACGATGTGCGTGCCGGTTTCCGCCTGACCCTGAGAGGCAGCTGGGACCTCGTCGGCGTCCAGCCCGATCTCTCCGCCTGGAGCAAGGCGATCGCCAACGGCTACGCGCTCGCCGCCGTCACCGGAAACGACCGTTTCCGCGGCGCGGCCTCGCAGCTCTATGTCACCGGGTCTTTCTGGTGCGGCGCGGTGTCGATGGCGGCGGCGCTCGCCACGCTGGACGAACTGGAGCGGATCGACGGTCCGGCCCGCATGCGGGCGATGGGGCAACGCCTGCGTGACGGGCTCGCGGCCCAGGCCCGGGCCGCCGGCATCGGCATCCGCCAGAGCGGCCCGCCGCAGATGCCGACGCTCCTGTTTGACGACGATCCCGATACCGCCAAGGGCTACCTGTTCTGCCAGGAGGCCCTGAAACGGGGCGTCTATCTGCATCCGCGCCACAACATGTTTCTCTCCACCGCCCATACGGAGGCGGATGTCGACGCCGCCCTGGAGGCGACGAAGGAAGCCTTCGCCGCTGTGGCGGCACGCGCATGAGGATCGGTGCGCCGGCTCACCGCGCCATGCCGGCGGGGACGGTCGGCGGATGAGCCGGCTGGTCGTCCTGAAGATCCTGCAGGCGTTTCCCGTCATCCTCATCGTCTCGGTGCTGGCCTTCCTGCTCATGCACCTCCTGCCCGGCGATCCTGCGGTCATCATCGCCGGCGATCAGGCGACGGCGGAGGCCATCGCCAAGGTACGGACCGAACTCGGCCTGGACCGGCCCTTCATCGAGCAGCTCGCCATCTGGCTCGGCCACTTGGCGCAGGGCAATTTCGGCTCCTCGCTGGTCTTGAACCAGACCGTGCTCTCGGCCATGGGCGAACGCCTCCCGGTCACGCTCTCGCTCGCCGGCCTGTCTCTGGCGATGACCCTGCCGATCGGCATCGGCATCGGTTCGCTCGCCGCCTACTACCGTCAGAGCTGGGTCGATTCCCTGGTGATGACGGTGGCGCTGATCGGCGTCTCGATCCCCGCATTCTGGATCGGGATTCTCTCCGTCATCCTGTTCAGCGTCATGCTGGGCTGGCTGCCCTCGAGCGGCTATGTCCCGATGAGCCAGGACGCCTGGCTGTGGTTCCGCTCCATGATCCTGCCGGCGGCCATCCTCTCCCTGTTCCAGATCGGCTTTCTCGCGCGCATGACGCGCTCGGCCATGCTCGACGTGCTGAGCCAGGACTTCATCCGCACCGCCCGCTCCAAGGGGCTCAGCGAATGGGTGACGGTGGGCAAGCACGCCTTCCGCAACGCCCTGATCCTGGTGATCACCACCATGGGCATCCTGCTCTCGACCGCCATCGGCGGCTCCGTCGTGCTGGAGCAGGTCTTCGCGCTTCCCGGCATCGGCCGGCTGGTGGTGCAGGGGATCCTCGCCCGCGACTACCCGCTCGTGCAGGGCGTGATGCTGATCTACGGCTTCACCTTCGTCGCCATCAACCTGCTGGTCGACCTCGCCTATACCTTCGCCGATCCGCGGGTGCGCTATGACTGATGCGATCCTGGCGCCGCCGGTGACCATCGGTACACTCGCGCCGCGCAAGCGCTTCATGGTGCTGCGCCGCCTCGCGGGGCATCGCTCCTTCCAGGTCGGCGCGCTGCTGGTATTCCTGCTCGCGCTCTTCGCCGTCTTCGCGCCGCTCATCACCGCCATCGACCCCTCTTCGATGCGCATCCGCTTCCGCTTCAAGCCGCCTTCGGAACAGTTCTGGTTCGGCACCGACCAGTTCGGCCGCGACATCTTCACCCGCGTCCTGTACGGCGCCCGCGTCTCGCTCTGGGTGGGCCTCGTGGTGGCCGGTCTGTCCGGTGTCGCCGGCGCGCTGATCGGCATGGCGGCGGCACAGTTCCGGGCGCTGGACGCCCTGATCATGCGCCTCATGGACGCGCTGATGTCGTTTCCGGCGATTCTCCTCGCGCTCGGCATCACCGCGGCTCTCGGTCCGCGCGAGGAAAGCGTCATCATCGCGCTGTCGGTCGCCTACGTGCCGGCCGGGGTGCGCATCGTGCGCGCCTCGGCGCTGGTCGTGCGGGAACTCGACTACGTGCAGGCGGCCCGCATCGCCGGGGCCGGTGACCTGCGCATCATGCTGCGGCACATCCTGCCCAACAGTGTCGGTCCCCTTCTCGTGCACATGACCTTCGTCTTCGCTTACTCGATCCTGGCCGAGGCCGCGCTCAGCTTCCTCGGCGTCGGCGTTCAGCCGCCGATCCCGAGCTGGGGCAACATCATCGCCGAGGGGCGCGACTACGCCACCGAAGCCTGGTGGGTGATGCTGTTTCCCGGCCTCGGGATCAGCCTTGCCGCGCTCGGCCTCAACCTGCTGGGCGACGGGCTGCGCGACGTGCTCGATCCCCGGCTGAAGGGGCCGGGCTGACCATGGCCGCCGGCGATCCGCTCGTCTCCGTCCGCGACCTTACGGTCCAGTTTCGCACCGACCGCGGCTGGATAACGGCGATCGAGGAGGTGTCCCTGGACATCGCCGAGGGCGACTGCCTCGGCGTCGTAGGGGAGTCGGGCAGCGGCAAGAGCGTCACTGCGCTTTCCATGCTGCGCCTGCATGCCCGCGGAACCTCGCGCATACCGCGGGGCAGCATCCTGCACGGCGGCCGCGACATGCTGGCGGCGTCCGAACAGGAGATGCGGCGCATCCGCGGCGGCGATATCGCGATGGTGTTCCAGGACCCGATGTCCTCGCTCAATCCCGTGCTCACCATCTGCGATCAGATTTCGGAGACGCTACGTCTGCACCAGGGCATGTCCAGGGCGCAGGCGCGCGAGCGCGCGGTCGAGCTTCTCGACCTCGTCCGCATTCCCGATGCCCGCCGCCGGGTCGACGAGTATCCCCACCGCCTGTCGGGAGGGATGCGGCAGCGCGTGATGATCGCCATCGCTATCGCCTGCCGGCCGCGCCTGCTCATCGCCGACGAGCCGACCACGGCACTCGACGTCACCATCCAGGCTCAGATTCTGGAACTGCTGCGCGATCTGCGCGATCGCCTCGGCATGGCGGTGATGCTGATCTCCCATGATCTCGGTGTCATTGCCGAGTTCGCCCGGCGTGTGGTCGTCATGTATGCCGGCCGCGTGGTCGAAGAGGCGCCCGTGAGCACGCTCTTCAGGGCGGCGCGGCACCCCTATACGGAGGGGCTGATGGCTTCGATGCCCTCGCTCGACGGCGACGCGCGGCAGCTCTATTCGATTCCCGGTCGCATTCCCGATCCCAGCGAACCCATCGCCGGCTGCCGCTTCGGCCCGCGCTGTGTCCATGCCGAGACGGTCTGCCACGCCGCGGTGCCGGCGCTGACGGCGATCGGGGAGGGGCACCGCGTGCGTTGCACGCCCCGCACGCGTGGAGCGCCAGCCTGATGCAGCAAGCCCCCCTTGTCGAGATGCGCGATGTCGACATGGCCTTCCGGGTCGGGCGCGACCGGGGCCGCCCGACGATGATGAAGGTCCTGAACGGCATCTCCTTCGATATCGCGCCGGGCGAGACGCTGGGCCTGGTGGGGGAGTCCGGATCCGGGAAGTCCACCGCCGGACGTATCCTGGTGGGTCTGCTCGAGCCCACCGCCGGCTCGGTGAAGCTGTTCGGCCAGGCGATAACGGGGCAGGCGCGCAAGGCCAGTCTCGCCGCGGTGCGCTCGCGCCTGCAGTTCGTCTTTCAGGACCCGCACGCCGCCTTGAACCCCCGCATGCGCGTCGGCGACAGCATCGGCGAGCCGATCGACATCGCCGGCACTCTGCGGCGCCGCGACCGCAATGCGCGCATCCAGGAACTGCTGGAACTGGTCGGTCTGCCCAAGGACGGGGCGGAACGCTTTCCGCACGAGTTTTCGGGCGGACAGCGCCAGCGCATCGTCATCGCCCGCGCCCTGGCGCTGAAGCCCGACTTCATCGTCTGCGACGAGCCGGTCTCGGCGCTCGACGTCTCGATGCAGGCTCAGATCGTCAACCTCCTGATGGACCTGCAGAAGCGCTTCGGCCTCGGCTATCTCTTCATCGCGCATGACCTCGCCGTCGTGCGCGCGGTCGCCCACCGGGTCGCGGTGATGTATGCGGGCTCGCTCGTCGAAGTGGCGCCCCGCGACCGGCTCTATCGTGACCCCCGGCACCCCTATACCCGCGCCCTGCTCGATGCCGTGCCACGGCCCGATCCCGATCGCGAACGCGGGCCGGTCATCGGTGGCGAGGTGCCGAGCCTCCTGGAACCCCCGCCGGGCTGCCGGTTCCACACCCGCTGTCCGCATGTGATGCCCCGCTGCAGGGTGGACGTCCCGCAGCTGCGCGATACCGGTCCCGGCCACCAGACCGCCTGCCACCTCTACGATCAGGGGTGAGTCCGGGCAGCCGAACCGCTATCTTGCGGCGATGACGGCGGTCACGTCGCACTGAACCAGGGCCTCACCTCCACCGGCCAGCGGCTGGGTGTGCCGGGCGGGGCGGGCGGCGGGATCCGGAAACATCTTCACCCATTCGCCGTTGATGACTTCGCGCTTGCTAGGGTCGCGCAGCCAGAAGTTCATCTTCAGGATGTCTTCGGTCGTGCCGCCGGCCGCCTCCACGATGCGCCGGACGAACAGGAACAGGTTGGACAACTGCTCCTCCAGCGTCGGGGGCAGCTTGCCGGTGGCCGGATCCCGCCCGGCGATGATGCTCGACATCAGCACGCCGCCGACGATGCTGGCTGCCGGGATGGGATTGGAATGCCCGAAGCCCTCGATCTCGATGCTGCGCCGCCTGCTCATCTCCGTTCCCCCGCTTGGCCTCCCCGGGCCTTCCGGATCGCGTCCCATACGCGACCGCTGCTCGCCGGCATGTCGAGCTCGCGCACGCCGAGCGGTGCCAGCGCATCTATCACCGCGTTCATGACCGCCGGCATGGCGCCGACGGTGCCGGCTTCGCCCGCTCCCTTGGCTCCCAGCGGGTTGAACTTCGTCGGTACCGGGTTGCTCTTGATCTCCATGCTGGTCATCGTGTCGGCGCGCGGCATCGCGTAATCGAGAAAGCTCGCGGTCAGGAGCTGCCCCGTCTCCCGGTCCCATACGACCTGTTCCATAAGGATCTGCCCGACACCCTGGGCGACGCCACCGTGGATCTGTCCCTTGAGCCCGATGGGATTGATCACGGTGCCGACATCATCGACCACGGCATAGCGGTCCAGTTGCACCTGCCCGGTTTCGGGATCGATCTCCACCTCGCAGATGTGACATCCGTTGGGGAAGGTTTCGCGGCTGGGCAGAAAGGTTGCGTTCTCGTACAGGCCGAGTTCCAACCCGGCGGGCAGCTTGGCCGCCTGGAACGAGGCGATCGCCACCTGTTTCAGCGGCACAGACCTGTCGGTTCCCGCCACCCGGAAGCTGCCATCGGCGAATTCGACATCCTTGACGTCGGCCTCCAGCAGGTGGGCGGCGATCCTCTTGCCCTTGTCGATCACCTTGCCCGCCGCCATGTAAAGCGCCGATCCGCCGATCACGGTCGAACGCGACCCGTTGGTGCCCATGCCGAAGGCGACGCGGTCGGTATCCCCGTCGATGTACTGAACCTCGCCGGGATCGATACCCAGTCGCTCGTGCAGGATCTGCTTGAACATGGTCTCATGGCCCTGGCCCTGCGCCTTGGTCCCCATCAGGAGGGCGGCACTGCCGGAAGGGTTGAAGCGCACCTCGGCATATTCGGGCTGCGCGGTTCCGGCCGCCTGCTCGATGGCGTTGACGATGCCCAGGCCGCGCAGCCTGCCGCGCTTCTCCGCCGCTTCGCGTCGCGCAGGAAAGCCGTCCACGTCGGCCAGTTTGAGCGCCAGGTCGAGGTTCTTCTCGAATTCCCCGCAGTCGTAGTAGGGCCCGAGCGGGCTCTGGTAGGGCAGGGCGGAGGGCGGCAGCATGTTCCTGCGACGCAGGTCCACCCGGTCGATGCCGAGTTCCCGCGCCACGTCGTCGATCAGCCGCTCGATCAGGTAAATCGCTTCAGGCCTGCCGGCTCCGCGATAGGGAGCCGTCGGGTTGGTGTTGGACAGAACGCCTACCACCCGCACATGGGCGGCGGGTATGCGGTACACGCCGCTCACCGTGCCGATCATCCCGAAGGGCGACAGCAGGTTGCGGTCCGACCCCACATAGGCGCCGATGTTGGCCAGCATGTTCAGGCGAAGCCCGATGAAGGTGTTGTCGGCATCGAGCGCCAGCTCGATCTCGCCGATATTGTCGCGGCCGTGCTCGTCGGCCATCACCGCTTCCGACCGCTCGCAGGTCCATTTCACCGGGCGAAGCAGCTTGCGCGCGGCCCAGAGCGTCAGCCGGTGCTCGACATACTGCCAGCCCTTGGTGCCGAAGCCGCCGCCGACATCGCCTGCGATCACGCGCAACGTGCTCTCCGGCACCCTGAACACCGATTGCGCCAGCATCTGCCGTACCCGGTGCGGGTACTGGACGTCCGCATACAGCGTCATGCGGTCTTCGCCCGGGTCATAGACGCCGAGCGTGCCACGTGGCTCCATGTACTGGGCGTGCACGCGGGTCACGACATAGCGGCGGCGGAAGGTTTTGGCCGCCTTGGCGAAGGCCTCGTCGGTGGCCGCCTTGCTGCCGCGTTCGGTGAAGTTCGAGATGTTGTCCGGGCAATCCTCCCAGACGGGCGGCGCGCCCGGCAGGGTCGCTTCCGCCGTGCCGGTCACCGCGGGCAGCGGCTCGTAGTCGACCTCCACCAGTTCCATGGCGTCCTTGGCTTCCGCCAGGGTCCCGGCCACGACCATCGCAACGGGATCGCCCACATAGCGCACGCGGTCGATGCAGAGCGCGGGGCGGGCCGGGGCGAACATCGGCGACCCGTCGGGCCGCTTGCGCTGCATGCTGACCTTGGGCATGCCCAGCCCGTCGGCGGCATAGTCGGCGCCCGTGTAGACGGCCAGGACGCCCGGCGCGACCCTCGCCGCCGCGGTGCCGATCGACCGGATGCGGGCATGCGCATGCGGCGAGCGCAGGAACACCGCATAGGCCTGACCGGGCAGGTTGACGTCGCTGATGTAGCGCCCCTGGCCGCGCACAAGGCGCGGATCCTCGAAGCGAAGAACGGGCTGTCCGATGCCGTACTTCCCCATTCCTCGCGCCTCTCCCACCTTGCTCGTGCCGCGGCCGGGACCGGATCGGCCCGCTGGCGTCAGTCCTGCAATTCCCGCGCGCGGAACACGGGGTTGTTCACCGCCTCGTCGACCAGCGCTTCCTTGCCCTCGGTCGGCAGCACCTCGACATAGTTCAGCGCCCCGTCGATGTCCTCCTGCCAGACTTCGCGCGGCAGGTCGTACAGCAGTTCGACTCCATAGCCGTTCGGGTCGTTGATGTAGAGGCTGTGGGTCATGCCGTGATTGACGCGCCGGTTGAACTTGACGCCCAGCCCCTGCAGATGCTCGAGGCGCGCAAGCCAGGCCTCGCGGCTCGGAAAGGTGATGGCGACATGGTTGATCGCCATCGGCATGTCGAACATGGACCAGTCGGCAGGCGGCTGGGGCAGGGCCTTGTTCTCGACCAGCGCGATGTCGTGATGATGCCCGCGTCCGGTGCCCTCGGCGGAATAGAAGCGCATGCGCGGTGGAACCGGCCGCGCGGCAGTCGGCTTCAGCTCGCCGACCTGGCGCAGGCCGACGACCTCGGTCCAGAACCGGTGGGACTCGTCGATGTCCCGCACGTTCAGGACCAGGTGGTTTACTCCGGACGGGGCCATGTCTGACTTGGTCATGCGACCTCCCTTGCACCGGCTCTGGGTGCTTGCCGATGATGCTAGTCCCGGACGGGACGGTTCGGCAAACTGGCCGAAAGAGAGGGGAGACGCGGTGATGACGATCCTGACACCCGACCTGACCGAGGCCCTGGCCCGGGTCGGCACCTCCACCCTGACCGGCGTGCTCAACCGGCGCGGACTGCGCTCCATGTGCCTCTATGACGTCTGGCCGATTCGGCCCGACATGCCGCGCATGGTAGGCATCGCCTTCACCATGCGCTTCATCCCCTCGCGCGAGGACAAGGACGGCCCCACCTCCGCGAACCGCAGCATGGTTCAGCCGCAGGCGATGGAAGAATGCCCGCCGGGCCATGTGCTGATGATCGACAGCCGGGGCGATTCCCGTGCCGCTTCCGCGGGCGATCTCTATGTCGGCCGGCTCAAGGCGCGGGGCGCGGCAGGTATCGTCACCGATGGGGGATTTCGCGACACCGACGGCGTCCACCGCACCGGCCTGCCCGCCTATCATCGCCGTCCGTCCTCACCGCCCAGCCCGGTCGCGCACCGGCCGGTCGACCTGCAGCTTCCCATCGCCTGCGGCGGCGTCGCGGTCTATCCCGGCGACATCGTGGTGGGCGACCGTGACGCCGTCCTCGTGATCCCGCCGGAGATCGTCGAGGCGGTGGCCGAGGAGGCGCTCGCCGCCTACCACTACGAGGAGTTCGCGGAAGCCGAGGTGGCCCGCGGTCGCTCGCTCAAGGGCCTGTTCCCGGTGGCCGGCGAAGAGGCGAAGCGCGACTTCGAGGCCTGGAAGAAATCCCGCGGCTAGGCGAGGGGCCTCAGCAGCCAGCGCCAGATCCCGACCAGGTTGACCCCCAGCAGCACGACGTTCTGGGTCGCGATGCTGGGCTCGGTCTCCAGGAAGCCGGCCGCGATCCAAGCGATCGACGAGGCGGTGAAGACGACGAAGGCCGATCCCGTCACCTTGCGCCCGAGGTCCAGCGACATCATGACGGCGGCCAGGACGGTGGTGCCGGTGGCGAACCACTTCAGGGCTTCCAGAAGCATCCCGGATCAACGCCGCCTGAAGGGCTGCGTTCCGCCGCGGCGTCGATTTGAAATTAACTCCCGTCGCCGCAGAATGGCCGCTTTCCGCGTCCAAGAGCATGGTCGGGATGAAACGTGACGTCATTGAGCGCGAGGCCGTCGCGCCTGACCTGAGGGTGATCGCCGGGACCGATGCCCGCTGGTGGCGCGGGGCGGTCATCTATCAGGTCTATCCGCGCAGTTTCCGCGATACCAACGGAGACGGGATCGGCGATCTGCCCGGGATCACACGCAATCTCGACTACATCGTCGGCCTCGGCGTCGATGCCGTCTGGATCTCTCCCTTCTTTCCTTCGCCGATGAAGGACTTCGGCTACGACATTTCCGACTACTGCGGCGTCGATCCGATCTTCGGCACGCTCGCCGATTTCGACGAACTGGTCCGCCAGGCGCATGCGCGCGGCCTGAAGGTGATGATCGATCAGGTCTGGAGTCACGTCTCCGATCGGCATCCCTGGTTCGCCGAAAGCCGGGTCTCGCGCGACAATCCGAAGGCGGACTGGTTCGTCTGGTCCGATCCGCGCTCCGACGGATCGCCGCCCAACAACTGGCAGGCGGTGTTCGGCGGCAGCGCCTGGGCCTGGGAGCCGCGGCGGCGCCAGTACTATCTGCATCACTTCCTGTCGAGCCAGCCGCAGCTCAACCTCCGCCACCCGGCCGTTGTGGAGGCGCTCTTCCAGGCCGGGCGCTTCTGGCTCGACCGCGGCGTCGATGGCTTCCGGCTCGACGCCATCGATTTCATGTTCCACGATCCGAGACTCGGCGACAACCCGCCGCGCCAGTATCTCGGCGGCGCGCTGCCGGCGCGCCCCTTCGGCATGCAGCGGCACACGCACGACATGCTTCATCCCGACCTGCTGCCCTTCTTCTCGCGCATCCGCGCGCTGATGGCCGAGTATCCGGGGACCGCCACGCTCGGCGAGATCTCGAGCGAGCCGGGCGCCTTCGACCGCTGCGCGGCCTATACCGACGAGGCTTCGGGCCGGCTCGACATGGCCTATACGCTCGACCTGATGAAGCGCGAACTCACCGTCGACAGCCTGCGCCGCACCCTGCGCGAGGCCGAGGCGGCCATCGGCACGGGCTGCATCTGCTGGGCCTTCTCCAATCACGACGTGGTGCGCGCCACCACCCGCTGGGGCGGGGAGAATCCCGATGCCGGCTTCGCCCGCCTGCTGCTGGCACTTCTCCTGTCTTTGCCGGGCAGCACCTGCCTCTATCAGGGCGAGGAACTGGCGCTCCCGGAGGCGCGCATCGCTCCGGAGGACATGATCGATCCCTACGGCATCGCCTTCTATCCGCTGTTCAAGGGCCGCGACGGGGCGCGCACCCCGATGCCCTGGGTCGCCGGCGCGCCGCAGGCGGGGTTCACCGCCGCCGCCAGGGCCTGGCTGCCGGTCGACCCGGCGCATCACGAGCTGAGCGTCGATCGCCAGGATGCCGATCCCGCGTCACCGCTCGGCTTCACCCGCCGCTTCCTCGCCTGGCGCAAGGCGTTGGCGCCGCTGCGGCTGGGCGGGACGCGGCTGATCGAACTGGCCGAACCGATTTTCGCGCTCGAGCGCCGGCACGGCGGCGAAACGATCGTCGCCGCCTTCAACCTCGGCGAGAAGGGCGCCTTCGCGGGCCGGGGCAGCCTGCCGCGCATGCGGCCGCTCGAAGGCCACGGCTTCCCCTATTCCTATGACGGCGAACGGCTTTTCCTGCCGGGCCGCGGGGCCTTCTTCGGCCGCGTCGTTCCCTGACCCCTGGGGTGGAACCTTCCACCCCCGTCGCGGGTTCAGGGCGGATGGCATCGCGGGTGATCGTCGAGAACGTGTGGCCGGGGACCGGGGATCCGAGCCTCGCGATCAAGCGCGTGGAGGGCGAGCGCCTCGGCGTCGAGGCCGACATCTACACCGACGGGCATGAGAAGCTCCGCGCGGTCTTGCTGCATCGCCCGCCCGGCGGCGCCTGGACGGAGGTCGAGATGTCGGCCCTCGGCAACGACCGCTGGGAGGCCGCCGTCACGCTGTCCGGCGTCGGGCGGCACCTCTTTGCCATCGAGGCTTGGCGCGACCGCTTCGGCAGCTGGCGCGAGGAGGTCGACAAGAAGCGGGCCGCCGGCATCCCCGTCGATCTGGAGATCCGCGAGGGCCTCGCCCTCGCCGAAGCCGCGGGCGTGCCCGCCACCGCCGGAACGGTCACCGGCGCGGAGGTGCTGGAAGCCATGCGCCGCAAGGCCGACCGGGCGGATCTCGTCCGCAGTGCCGAATTCCTCGTCCGGGCCGACCGCCCGGCCGCCGCCTTCGCCGCCTGGTACGAGCTCTTTCCCCGTTCGGCGAGCGGCGATCCCGGCCGGCACGGCACCTTCGACGACGTCGTTGCCCGCCTGCCCGCGATCAGGGCGATGGGGTTCGACGTGCTCTATTTCCCGCCGCATCATCCGATCGGCCGGACCAACCGCAAGGGCCGGAACAACTCCCTGAAGGCCGAAGCGGGTGAACCGGGCAGCCCCTATGCGATCGGTGCGCAGGAGGGCGGGCACGATGCCGTTCATCCCGAACTCGGCGGCATCGAGGGCTTCCGTCGCCTGGTGAAGGCCTGCGCGGCCGAGGGGATGGAAGTCGCCATCGACTTCGCCATCCAGTGCTCGCCCGACCACCCCTGGCTGAAGCAGCATCCCGGCTGGTTCGCCTGGCGCGCCGACGGCAGCCTGAAATACGCCGAGAACCCGCCCAAGAAGTATGAGGACATCGTCAACGTCGACTTCTATGCGCCCGACGCCCGGCCCGGCCTGTGGAACGCGCTGCGGGACGTGGTGCTCCACTGGGCGGAGGAGGGGGTGCGGACCTTCCGCGTCGACAACCCGCACACCAAGCCCTTCCCCTTCTGGGAGTGGATGATCGCCGAAGTGCAGGAGCGCTTTCCCGACGCCGTCTTCCTGTCGGAGGCCTTCACGCGGCCGAAGGTGATGCAGCGGCTGGCCAAGCTCGGCTTCACGCAGTCCTATACCTACTTCACCTGGCGCAACACCAAGGCCGAACTCACCGAGTACATGGAAGAGCTCGCGCACGGGCCGATGCGCGAGTACTTCCGCCCCCACTTCTTCGTCAACACGCCCGACATCAATCCCGTCTTCCTGCAGACCGGCGGGCGGCCCGCGCATCTGATCCGCGCCGCGCTGGCGGCGACGCTCTCCGGCCTCTGGGGCCTTTATTCGGGCTTCGAGCTCTGCGAGGCGACGCCGCTGCCGGGCAAGGAGGAGTATCTCGATTCCGAGAAGTACCAGATCCGCGCCTGGGACTGGCAGCGCCCCGGCAACATCATCGCCGAGATCACCCAGCTCAACCGCATCCGCAAGGAAAACGCGGCCCTGCACGATCATCTCGGAATCCAGTTCCTGAATGCCTGGAACGACGCCATCCTCGCCTATGCCCGATTCACGCCGGCACGCGACAATCTCCTGGTCGTCGCCGTCAATCTCGATCCGCATCACGCGCAGGAGGCGGATTTCGAGATCCCGCTCTGGCAGCTCGGCCTGCCCGACCACGCCTCGGTCACCGTGGACGACCTGATGCGCGACGCCCGCTTCACCTGGACCGGCAAGGTGCAGCACCTGCGCCTGGATCCCGCCCATCTTCCCTTCGCCGTCTGGCGGCTCAGCGGAGTCTGATCACCGTGGCCATGGAGACCGATCCGGACTGGTACAAGGACGCCGTCATCTACCAGGTGCATGTGAAGTCGTTCTTCGACGCCGACAACGACGGCGTGGGCGATTTCCCCGGCATCACCCAGAAGCTCGACTACATCGCCTCGCTCGGCGTCAACGCCGTCTGGCTGCTGCCCTTCTATCCCTCGCCCCGGCGCGACGACGGCTATGACATCGCCGACTATCGCGGCATCCACCCGCAATACGGCACCTTCGAGGACTTCCGCCGCTTCGTCGACGCCGCGCACGAGCGGGGGTTGCGCGTGATCACCGAACTGGTGGTGAACCACACCTCCGACCAGCATCCCTGGTTCCAGCGGGCGCGCCGTGCCGCGCCCGGCACGCCCGAGCGCGACTTCTACGTCTGGCGCGACGACGACAAGGGATTCGCCGAGACCCGCATCATCTTCCTCGACACCGAGAAGTCGAACTGGGCCTGGGACGACCTGGCCGGCGCCTACTACTGGCACCGCTTCTATTCGCATCAGCCCGACCTCAACTTCGACAATCCGGAAGTGATGCGCGAGCTGATGGACGTGCTGCACTTCTGGCTCGAGACCGGGGTGGACGGCCTGCGCCTCGACGCCGTCCCCTATCTCGTCGAGCGCGAGGGGACGAACAACGAGAACCTGCCCGAGACGCACGCCATCATCCGCCGCATCCGGGCCGAGATCGATTCCCGCTACACCGACAGGATGCTGCTGGCCGAGGCCAACCAGTGGCCCGAGGACGTGCAGGAGTATTTCGGCCAGGGCGACGAGTGCCACATGTCCTTCCACTTCCCGCTGATGCCCCGCATGTACATGGCGGTGGCGCGGGAGGACCGCTATCCCGTCACCGACATCCTGCGCCAGACCCCCCGCATCCCCGACAACTGCCAGTGGGCCATCTTCCTGCGCAACCACGACGAGCTGACGCTCGAGATGGTGACCGACCAGGAACGCGACTATCTCTGGGACGTCTACGCCTCGGATCCGCGGGCGCGCATCAACCTCGGCATCCGCCGCCGCCTGGCGCCGCTGATGAGCCGCGACCGGCGCCGGATCGAACTCATGACCAACCTGCTCCTCTCCATGCCGGGCACGCCGGTCCTCTACTACGGTGACGAGATCGGCATGGGCGACAACATCTTCCTGGGCGACCGCGACGGCGTGCGCACCCCCATGCAATGGTCGCCCGACAGGAACGGGGGCTTCTCCCGCGCCGATCCGGCGCGCCTCGTGCTGCCGCCGATCATGGACGCGCTCTACGGCTACGACGCCGTGAACGTCGAGGCTCAGTCGGCCGACCCGCACTCGCTCCTGAACTGGGTGCGCCGCATGGTCGGCATCCGCCAGTCGCGCAAGACCTTCGGCCGGGGCGAGCTGAAGTTCCTCTATCCGGGCAACCGCAAGGTGCTCGCCTATATCCGCGAGTTCGAGGGCGAGAGCATCCTCTGCGTCTCCAACCTTGCGCAGACGGCGCAGTCGGTGGAGCTCGATCTCGCCGCCTATGCGCGGCGCGTGCCGATCGAGCTGATGGGCCGCACGCCCTTCCCGCCGGTGGGCGAGCTGCCCTATCTCGTGACCCTGCCTCCCTACGGCTTCTTCTGGTTCCTGCTGGCGGCGGATGCGGAAGTGCCGGCCTGGCACACCCCGCAGCCTGTGCCGATGCCGGACTATGTCACCTTCGTGCTCCGTCAGGGGCTGCAGTCGCTGCTGGCCCCGGAGCAGCGCGCGCTGCTCGAGACCAACGTCCTGCCGGCCTATCTGCCGCTGCGGCGCTGGTTCTCGGGCAAGGGCACGGGCCTGAAGCAGGTGACGCTCGCCGCCGCCACGCTCATGCCGGCGGGCGAGGGTTCCGCCGTCTTCGCCGAGATATCGACCGGCGGGGAGGGGGATGACCGCTACCTCGTCCCGCTGGCACTCGCCTGGGACAACGGCCCGCAGGTCGGCGCGGCCACCGCGCAGCTCGCGCTCGCCCGTGCCCGTCAGGTCCGCCGCGTCGGCTTTCTCACCGATGCGACCAGTCAGGACGCCTTCGTCCGCGCCATGATCGCCGCGCTGGCCGAGGGGCGGCGCCTCTCCGATCCGCAGGCGGGCGACATCCTGTTCCGCCCCTCGCCGAAGCTGGCCGAGACCGAGATCGCCGCCGAGGGGGAGATCGGCCGCGCCGGCTTCGAACAGTCGAACACCTCGATCATCGTCGATTCCAAGCTGGTGCTCAAACTCGTGCGCCGCACCTTCCCTGGGCCCCATCCGGAAGCGGAGATGGGCCGCTACCTGACGCAAGAGGCGGGATTCGGCGCCATCGCACCCTTCCTCGGCGACGTCGTGCGCATTGAACCCGACGGCGGCGAGCGTCTGCTGGCGGTGGCGCAGGGCTTCGTGCGCAATCAGGGCGACGGGGCCACCTGGCTTCGCGATCAGCTGAAGCGGGCGCTGACCGAACCGGTCGCCGCCGCCGACGTGCCGGCGGAGGAGGCGAGGGGCCTGCTGACGCCCTCCTGGCTGTTCGTCACCGCGCTGGGCACGCGCGTGGCGGAAATGCACCTGGCCCTGGCCCGGCCCACCGCCGATCCCGCCTTTGCGCCGGAGCGGCTCGATACCGCCGGTGCGGATGCCTGGCTGGCGGCGGCCGAAGGCGAGTTCGAGGCGCTGAAGCCGGCGATCGAGATCATCGCCCGCGATGCCGGCGGTCCGGCCGGCGCGCTGGCGACCGATCTCCTCGCTCGCGAGGAAAGCTTGCGGGCCCTGTTCGCCCGCTTCCGCGGCCGGCTCGGCGGCGGCTTCGCCACCCGCATCCACGGCGATCTGCATCTGGGTCAGGTTCTGGTGGTGGCCGGCGATGCGGTCATCGTCGACTTCGAGGGCGAGCCCTCGCGCCCGCTGGACGAGCGGCGGGCGAAGTCCAGCCCGGCGCGCGACGTCGCCGGCATGATCCGCTCCTTCGACTATGTCGCCCGCATGGTGGTGGCCGATATCGCCGCCTCGCAGGTGGCCGAGGAAGCGGCCGTGCTGGCCGAGGCACTGCGGTGGCGCGACGAGGCCGCACTGCGTTTCGGCACCGCCTATTTCGAGACGCTGGCCGAGCATCCGGTCTGGCCCGCCGACACCGGCGCACGCGAGAATCTGGTCGCCTTCTTCACCCTGTGGAAGGCGATCTATGAGCTCGCCTACGAGCTCGGCAACCGGCCGCATTGGGCGCACCTGCCGCTGCAGGCGATCCTCGACCTGCTGGAGAAACGCGCATGACGCCCCCCGCCGTGTCCACCCGCCGAGATCCCGGGCTCGAAGCGCTGGCCGCCGGACGGCACGGCGATCCCTTCGGGCTGCTCGGTCCGCATGCGGAAGCGGGGGGCGTTCTGGTCCGGACGTTCCAGCCCGGGGCACGCGCCATAGACCTCATCGATGCGGAGACGGGCGATGTGCTCTCCGGTCTCTCGCCGGCCGGGCCACCCGGTCTGTTCGCGGGCCGCATGGACCGGATGCGGTCCTATCGGCTGCGTATCGCCTGGCCCGACATGATCGAGGAGACGGCCGATCCCTATGCCTTCGGTCTCCTGCTGGGCGACATGGACCTGCATCTCCTGGCGGAGGGGCGGCACCGCGAACTCGCCTCCTGCCTGGGAGCGCGGCCGATGCGGATCGACGGGGTGGACGGCGTTCGCTTCGCCGTCTGGGCGCCGAACGCCTCGCGCGTCTCCGTCATCGGCGACTTCAACGCCTGGGATGGCCGCCGTCACCCGATGCGCCTGCGCCGCGAGGCCGGCATATGGGAGCTCTTCATCCCCCGCCTCGGGCCGGGCAGCCGCTACAAGTACGAGCTTCTCGCCGCCGATGGCGGGCTCCTCCCGCTGAAGGCGGATCCCGTGGCGGGGCAGGCCGAACATGCCCCGGCGACCGCCTCGATCGTCGCCGCACCGCTGCCTCCCCATGCCGGGGCGGTGCATCTTGGGCTTCGCCGCGACTGCCCGGTCAGCATCTATGAGGTCCATGCCGGGTCCTGGCGCCGGCATGACAGCGGCGACTTCCTGACCTGGGACCAGCTCGGCGACCAGCTCATTCCCTACGCGGTCGACATGGGTTTCACCCATCTCGAATTGCTGCCGGTGACAGAATTTCCCTTCGACGGATCCTGGGGCTATCAGCCGACGGGCATGTTCGCACCCACGGCCCGCTTCGGCACGCCGGCGGACTTCGCTCGCTTCGTCGCCCGAGCGCATGCCGCCGGGATTGGCGTCATCCTGGACTGGGTGCCCGGGCATTTTCCGACCGACCCGCACGGTCTCGGTCGCTTCGACGGCAGCGCCCTGTACGAGCATGCCGATCGCCGCGAAGGCTTCCATCCCGATTGGAACACCTTCATCTACAACTTCGGCCGCAACGAGGTGCGGGGCTTCCTGGTCGCGTCCGCGCTCCATTGGCTGCGTCATTTCAATTGCGACGGGCTGCGCGTCGATGCCGTCGCCTCCATGCTCTATCGCGACTATTCGCGCAGCCATGGCGAGTGGGTCCCCAACGTCCACGGGGGGCGCGAGAACCTGGAAGCCATCACCTTCCTGCGCGAACTGAACGAGGAGGTCGCCTCGCTCGTGCCCGAGGCGGCGATGATCGCGGAGGAATCCACCGCCTGGCCCGGCGTGTCGCTTCCCGTCTCCGCCGGCGGCCTCGGCTTCGACTTCAAATGGAACATGGGGTGGATGCACGACACCCTCGGCTACATGAGCCAGGAGCCGATCCATCGCCGCTGGCATCACGGGCAGATCACCTTCGGCCTGGCCTATGCCTTCTCCGAACGCTTCATCCTGCCCCTCAGCCACGACGAGGTGGTGCACGGAAAGGGCTCGCTGATCGCAAAGATGCCGGGTGACCGCTGGCAGAAGTTCGCCAACCTGCGCGCCTATTACGGCTTCATGTTTGCCCATCCGGGCAAGAAGCTGCTGTTCATGGGCTGCGAGCTGGCGCAGTGGAGCGAGTGGAGCCACCAGCGCGGCCTCGACTGGCACCTGCTCGGCGAACCCGATCACGCCGGCGTCCATCTTCTGGTCCGCGCGCTGAACCGGCTCTATGCGGAGACGCCCGCCCTCTATCGCTACGACTGCGAGGGCCGGGGCTTTTCCTGGGTGATCGGCGACGACGCAGCGAACAGCGTCTTCGCGTTCCTGCGCCTCGGCGATCCCGATGATCCGCCCGCCCTGGTCGTGTGCAACTTCACCCCCGTGCCCCGGCACGACTACCGCGTCGGCGTGCCGCAGCCGGGCCGCTGGGCCGAACGGCTGAATACCGATTCGGAAATATTCGGCGGCGGTGGGATCGGAAACCTGGGAGCGGTGTTTACCGAATCCGTGGGCGCACACGGCCACGACCAGTCCCTGCGCCTAACCCTGCCGCCGCTCGCCACGCTCGTCTTCACACTCGACTAGGTCCGGGGGAATCCTTCATGGCGCGGTTGCCCGACCGCCTTCTGTCTGGCTCCGCCCATCGCCTCGGCGCGCTGTGGGACGGGGAAGGCATCAACTTCGCGCTCTTCTCCGCCCATGCCCATCGGGTCGAACTCTGCCTCTTCGACCGCAGCGGCCGGCGCGAACTCGCCCGGCTGGACCTGCCGGAATGCAGCGAAGGCATCTGGCACGGCTACCTCCCGGCCGCCGCTCCGGGCCTCCTCTACGGATATCGGGTGCATGGTCCCTACGATCCGCGCCGCGGCCACCGCTTCAATCCGCACAAGCTGCTGCTCGACCCCTATGCCCGTGCCCTCGCCGGGGACGTGAAGTGGTCCGACGCGTTGTTCGGCTATCGCGTGGGCAGCGCGCGCGGCGATCTCTCCTTCGATCGCCGCGACAGCGCGGCCGCCATGCCGAAGGCTGTGGTGACGGCCGATCCGATCGACTACCCGCCGCTGCATCGCGAGACCGTGCCCTGGTCCGGCCTCGTGATCTACGAGGCGCATGTCCGGGGCCTGACGAAGCTGAAGCCGGACATCCCGGAAGGGGAGCGCGGGACCTTCGCGGCGCTGGCCGATCCTTCCGTCATCGACCATCTGGTGAAGCTCGGCGTCACCGCGGTCGAGCTCCTTCCCATCCAGTCGATGCTGGGCGAGCGCTTCCTGCTGCAGCGCGGCCTCTCCAACTACTGGGGCTACAGCACGCTCGGCTATTTCGCGCCCGAACGGCGGTATCTCTCGGCCGGCGGCGCCGACGAGATCCGGGTCGCCGTCAACCGCCTGCACTCGGCCGGGATCGAGGTCATCCTCGACGTCGTCTACAACCACACCTGCGAAGGCAACGAACTCGGGCCCACCGTCTCCTTCAAGGGGATCGACAACGCCTCCTACTACCGCCTGATGCCGGGTGACGAGCGCCACTACATCAACGACACCGGCTGCGGGAACACCTTCAACACCAGCCATCCCCAGGTTGTGCGGCTGGTGCTCGACTCCCTACGCCATTGGGTCCTGCACTACGGCATCGACGGCTTTCGCTTCGATCTGAGCTCGACCCTCGGCCGCCGCCCCGAAGGCTACGATCCGCAGGCGCCGCTCTTCGTCGCCATGCAGCAGGATCCGGTGCTGAGCCAGGTCAAGCTGATCGCCGAACCCTGGGACATCGGTCCGGGCGGCTATCAGCTCGGCAATCATCCGCCGGGATTCGGCGAATGGAACGATCGTTATCGCGATACCGTGCGCCGCTTCTGGCGCGGCGACGAGGGGATCCGACCCGATCTCGCCGCCCGGCTGCTCGGCTCGGCCGACATGTTCGATCACAACCACCGCCGTACATGGTCATCGGTCAATTTCATCGCCGCGCATGACGGCTTCACCTTGCGCGACCTGGTCACCTATGCCGAACGCCACAACGAGGCGAACGGCGAGAACAACGCCGACGGATCGGGCGAGAACCACAGCGCCAACTGGGGCGTGGAAGGCGAGACCGACGACGCGGCGGTCAACGCCTGCCGCGGCCGGGTGGCGCGTTCGATGATGGCGACGCTGATCCTGTCCAACGGCACGCCCATGCTGGTGATGGGGGACGAGGCCTGGCGCAGCCAGAACGGCAACAACAACGCCTATTGCCAGGACAACGAGATCTCCTGGTTCGACTGGTCGCTGCTGGACACGCCGGAAGGACGCTCGATGCGTGATCTGGTCGCGGACGCGATCGCGCTCCGCAAGGCCTATCCGATCCTGCACAGCCCCCAGTTCCTGCATGGCGCCGAGGTGCTGCCCGGGCTGCCGGAAGTCGGCTGGTTCGAACCATCCGGCGAGGGCATCGCGCCGGAGAGCTGGAACGATCCCTCCCGCCGGGCGCTGTCGGTGCGCCTGGCCGGCGGCTCGCGCGAGGCGGGGAAGGTCGATGTCGTCTTCCTTCTGCTCAATCCCGAGCCTCAGGCGGTCGAGTTCACCATCGCCCTTCCGCCGGGACTGGAGACGGCGGTCATGCTCGACACCGGTACTCCCGATCTCGCCCGCGGGCGGCCGGCCGAAGGCGTGCATCGCGTCGAACCCCAGTCGATGGCCGTGCTCGCCGGCCGGCTGGATCGGCCATGACCCGCCATGCCTTCGGCCCCCTCGGCCGGGCGGACGGCACGACGCTGTTCCGGCTGTGGGCACCCTCGTCACCCTCGCCGCCGGTGCTCGTCCTCGACGGCGCGGCGGACCAGCCGATGGAGGCGGAGGCCGGCGGCTGGTTCGCCTGCGCCGCCACGGTCCGACCCGGTGCGCGCTACCGTTTCCGAATCGGCGATCTGCTCGTGCCCGACCCGGCCTCTCGCGCGCAGAGCGGCGACGTGCACGGCTGGAGCGTCCTGGTCGATCATCGCGCCTTCCGCTGGCATGCGACGGGCTGGAAGGGGCGTCCCTGGGTCGAAACGGTGCTGTACGAGACCCATGCCGGCATCCAGGGCGGCTTCGCCGGACTGATGCGGGACCTGCCCCGGCTGCGGGATCTCGGGATCACCGCGCTCGAACTGATGCCGGTCGCCGACTTTCCGGGAGCACGCAACTGGGGTTATGACGGCGTCCTGCCCTTCGCGCCGGACGAGGCCTACGGCTCGCCCGACGACCTGAAGCGCCTCGTCGACGCGGCGCATGGCGAAGGACTGATGATCTTCCTCGACGTGGTCTACAACCACTTCGGCCCCGACGGGAACTATCTCAACGCCTACGCCGCCCCGTTCTTCGATCCGACCCGGCACACGCCCTGGGGCGCGGCGATCGACTTCACCCGCGCCGAGGTGCGAAGCTTCTTCATCGAGAACGCGCTGCACTGGCTGAACGACTATCGCTTCGACGGCCTGCGCTTCGATGCCGTGCATGCGATCACCGCCATGCCGGGCGGCGGCGATTTCCTGCGCGAGATGGCCCTCGCCATCCGGGCCGCCGTCGAACCGGGCCGGCACGTCCATCTCGTTCTCGAACACGACGACAACGACGCCGGCCTTCTCGACCCCTCGCTCTATGACGCGCAGTGGAACGACGACGCGCATCACTGCCTGCACGTGGCGCTGACAGGGGAGGGGGACGGCTACTATGCCGATTATGCCGACGCGCCCGCGGCGCGGCTCGCCCGCTGCCTGGGCCAGGGCTTCGCCTACCAGGGCGAGGGCTCGGTCCATCGCGGCGGGACCGCGCGCGGCGAACCCAGCGCGCATCTACCCCCCTTCCGCTTCGTCAACTTCCTCCAGAACCACGACCAGATCGGCAATCGCGCGCTCGGCGACCGCCTGACCACGCTCGCCGACCGGGCCGCGCTCCGGGCGGCGACGGCGATGCTCCTGCTCGCGCCGCCGGTACCGATGCTCTTCCTCGGCGAGGAGTGGGGCAGTACGACGCCCTTCCTCTACTTCACCGCCCACCAGGGCGATCTCGCCCGCGCCGTCTGCGAGGGCCGCCGGGCGGAGTTCGCCCGTTTCGCCGCCTTCGCCTCGCTCGACGGCGCGGCCATCCCGGACCCCAACGATCCGGCCACCTTCGCCCGCTCGGTCCCGGCCTCCCCCGGCGACAGCGCCTTCTGCCAGGCGCTCCTCCACCTGCGCCGCGACGAGGTGGTGCCGCGCCTGTCCGGGGCCCGCGCCCTGGGAGCCGATGCCCTGGGAGCCGATATGCTGGGGGTCCGTGCCGTGCGCGCCGCCTGGCGGCTCGGCGACGGCTCGCTGCTGACGCTCCTCTGCAATCTGGGTCCCGGCGCGGTGCCGGTCCCGCCCCAGGGCGACGCCCCCGTCCTCTTCGCCGTGCCTCCCGGCGCGGCGGGGGAGGTGGCGGACGGACGGCTGCCCGGCCACGCAACCGTCTGGCATCTGCATGTCGGCTGACGACGATCTCCGCCGCCTCGCGGCCGCCGAGGGGATCGCTCCCGACTGGCAGGATGCCTGGGGGCATTGGCGCCGGGTTTCACCCGACACGCTGCGCGCCCTGCTGACGGCGATGCGGGTCGATGTCTCGACCCCCGCGGCCGTCGACGAAGCCTTACAAAGCCGAAACGTGGTCAAGGTGAAGGCTGGACCAGTGCTGGATGAGGCGGTGGCGCCGGCGCGATGCTTCCCGGTGCCTGAGGGGCGCCGGTGGGGCCTCGGGGTGCAGGTCTATGCGCTGCGCAGCCCGGGGGACGGGGGGCTCGGCCATTTCGGTGCCCTGGCGCAACTCGTTGAAAAGGCTGCGGAAAGAGGCGCCGATGCGCTCGGCATCAGCCCGGTCCATGCGCTCTTCGCCGCCGATCCGGGGCATTACAGCCCCTATTCGCCCTCCGATCGCCGCTTCCTGAACGGCCTTCTCTGCGATCCTGAAGTCGGTGATGACCGGGACGGGCCGCTGATCGAGTATCCGGACGTTCTGATCGCACGAAAGGCCAATTTACGACTCTCCTTCGAGCGGGATCGAGACGATCCAGACTTCCTGTTCTATCGGATGACGGCAGATCGTCCGCTGATCGACTTCGCACGCTTTGAAGCGTTACACGAACATTTCTTCGCGGCCGACCCCGCCCACTGGGACTGGCGCAGTTGGCCGGCCGACTGCCGCGATCCCGCCGGTGCCGGTGTCGCCTCCTTCGCCGCCGCTCGTCCGGACGCGATCGACTTCCATATCTACTTGCAATGGCTGGCAAATCGCCAGCTCGGCGCGGCGCAGGAGAGGGCCCGGAAGGCGGGCATGGCGATCGGGCTGATCGCCGATCTCGCCGTCGGCATGCATCCCGGCGGTGCCCGCGCCTGGGCCGACCGCGGGTCGCTGCTCACCGGCGTCAGTATCGGCGCACCCCCGGACCTGCTCGGCCCGACCGGCCAGGACTGGGGCCTTTCTGCCTTGTCTCCCAAAGGCTTGCTGGAAACCGGCTGCGCCGCCTTCGGGCAGGATTTGGATGCCGCGATGCGCCATGCCGGCGGCATCCGCCTCGACCATGTGATGGGCCTGAAGCGGCTGTGGTGCATCCCTGAGGGAGCCAGCGCCGCCGAGGGCGCCTATCTCGCCATGCCCTTCCGCCAGATGATGGAACTCGTCGCCAGGAAATCGATCGAACATCGGTGCGTCGTTATCGGCGAAGATCTAGGCACGGTTCCAGAGGGATTCCGTGACGATCTCGATAGCCGCAATGTCATGGGCATACGGGTCCTGTGGTTCGAGCGTGGCGAGGGCGGTGCGTTCCTGCCACCGGACCGATATCCTCCCGGGTCCATTGCGACGACGTCTACCCATGACTTGCCCACGATTGTCGGATGGTGGAAGGGCCGGGATATCGACTGGCGCGACCGGTTGGGGCAGGGCGGGGACCGTGACGAGCGCCGGCGCGACCGTGCCGCCCTGTGGCATGCGCTCGGGCAGTCCGGCGAACCTCCGGAAGTCCTTGATACGGAAGCGGTTTCAGCCATCGCGGCCCATATCGGCGCGACCCGCGCGCCGCTCGTGCTGCTGCCGCTCGAGGACGCCCTCCTGATGGAGGAGCAGCCGAATCTCCCCGGTACGACCGTCGAGCACCCCAATTGGCGGCGCCGGGCACCGTTGCCCGCCACGGAACTGCTCGCCGGCGAGCCTGTCCGCAGGGTACTGCAAGCCCTTGACCGGGCGCGGAAATCGGCATGAGCCCCCGTGCGACATACCGGATCCAGTTCACCCGCGACTTCACCCTCGACGATGCCGCCGCCATCGTCCCCTATCTCTCCCGCCTCGGCATCTCGCATCTCTATGCCTCGCCGATCCTGACCGCCCGGCCCGGCTCGACGCACGGCTACGACATCGTCGATCACGGCTCGATCAACCCGGAATTGGGCGGGATGCCGGCCCTGCACCGTCTGGTCGCCGAATTACACAAGCATTCCATGGGCTTGCTGCTCGACATCGTGCCCAATCACATGGGGATCGCGGGCGCCTCGAACCGGCTCTGGCTCGACGTCCTCGAGTGGGGGCAGGCCAGCCCCTACGCGACCTGGTTCGACATCGACTGGGAACCGGCCGATGCGCGGCTGCGCGGCAAGGTTCTGTTGCCCTTCCTCGGCACGCCCTATGGCGTCGCACTCGAGGAAGGCAGCCTCGCCCTGCGGTTGGACGAGGAGGACGGTTCGCTCTCAGTCTGGTATCATGATCATCGCTATCCCATTGCCCCGAAAGACTATTCTTCGGTCCTCCCGGATTTCGTCCTGCCGCTCGAGGCGCGCCGCGGCACCCGCGCCGGCCGGGAGGCCTTCCTCGCCGCCCGACGGGCGATGCTGGCGCGGCTGCGGGCCGATCCGACCTATGCAGCCCGGGCGCGCGCGGCCGTCGCCGCCTGCCGCCTGCACGATCTGCTGGAACGCCAGCACTACCGGCTCGCCTGGTGGCGGGCCGCGGCCGACGAGATCAATTACCGCCGCTTCTTCACGGTCAACGAACTGGCCGGGTTCAGGGTCGAGGTGCCTCAGGCCTTCGAAGCCGCGCATGCCCTGATCTTCGATCTCTGGCGCGACGGACTGATCGACGGCGTGCGGATCGACCACGTCGATGGACTTGCAGATCCAAGGGGATATTGCCGGAAACTCAGGCGACGCATGACGTCAATGGCCGGGGCGCGTCCGCCGGGGCTCATCGTGGATCCATGGATCCTCGTGGAAAAGATCCTGGCCCGTCACGAGCGGTTACCCCTCGGCTGGCAGGTCGACGGCACGACCGGCTACGAGTTCATGGACGCCGTCGGCGGCCTGCTGCACGACCCGGCAGGGGAGGCACCCCTTACCGCGGCGTTCCGGCAGATCGCGCAGGGCGGCGCCGGCTTCCATGACGAGGAAGTCGCCGCCCGTCGCCAGATCCTGCGCGAGGACCTGGCGGCGGAACTCGCGGGGGCTGCCCTCCTGGTGCATCGCGTGCTGCAGCGCGATCCCGCGACCCGCGACTTCACGCTGACCGGCATCCGCCGCGCGCTGGCCGAAGTCGCGGCTCATTTCCCGGCCTATCGCACCTATGCCACGCGCTCGGGGCCGGGGGAGAAGGATCTTCAGGTCCTGCATTGGGCGGTGGCCGAAACCCGCCGCTGCCTCCGCGCGGTCGACTGGCCGCTGATCGACCTGCTGTCCGAGATCCTGTCCGGCGCGCGGATCCGCCAGGTCCCCCCCGGCCCGGCCCGGCGCGAGATGCTGGCCGCCGTCCGCCGGTTCCAGCAACTCACCGGCCCCACGGCCGCCAAATCGGTCGAGGATACCGCGTTCTACCGCTACGTCAGGCTGATCTCCCGCAACGAGGTCGGTTCGGATCCCGGGCGTTTCGCCGTGCCGCCCGGCGCCTTCAAGCGCTTCATCCGTGCCGGCCGGGCGACCCCGCAGGCACTGCTCGCCACAGCCACGCATGATCACAAGCGGGGCGAGGATGTCCGCGCCCGCCTTGCCGTATTGAGCGAGCTTCCCGATGCCTGGACGGCAACCGTACAGCGCTGGTTCAGGCTGAACGCGCCCTGGAGGTCGGAGGTTGACGGCGCCTCCGTCCCCCACCCTGCCGAGGAATACCACCTCTACCAGACCATGGTGGGCGCCTGGCCGCTAGACCTCGATCCGGAAGACCGGGCCGCGCTGGAGGCGTTCACGGGACGGCTTTCCGCATGGTTTCTCAAGGCCTTGCGCGAGGCGAAGCTCAGAACCAACTGGGGGGTCGGCAGCGAGGCCTACGAGCAGGCCGCGCTGCGCTTTCTGGCCGCGATTCTGGATCCGGAGCGAAACGCGCCCTTCGCGCGCGACGTCGCGCAGTTCGTGGCGACGATCGCGCCGGCGGGGCTCGTGAAGAGCCTGACGCAGCTCGCGCTGAAATGCCTCTGCGTCGGCGTTCCCGACTTCTATCAGGGCACGGAACGATGGGACTTCTCGCTGGTCGACCCCGACAACCGCCGCGCGGTGGACTTCGCTGCCCGCGCCCGCGGGCTGCCCCATGCAGAAGGCGGGGATTGGCGGGACGGCGGGGTCAAGCAGCGCCTGGCGGCCTCGCTGCTGGCGCTGAGGGCGGACCGGCCGCTCCTGTTCCGCGAGGGGCGCTATCGCGACTGCCGGCTGGCCGGACGGCACGCCGGGGCCTTCCATGCTCAGCTCCTGTGCCATGAGGCCGAAGCGGTCCTGCTCGTCGCCCCACGCCTGGCCGCCGGCCTCCTTCAGCCCGCGTCCACCTGCCTCCGCGAAGAGGTCCGTGCCGATCTGATCGTTTCCTTGCCGGCGGCGTTGCACGGCGCAGCGATGCGGGATGCGTTCGGCGATGTCGCTGTCCCGGTCCTCGCCCGCACGCCCCTGGCCGGATTGGGTGCCGGCAGCTATCCGCTCATGGTCGGCCTGCTGGACCGCTGACGCGGTCACGTGCATTGCGCCGGAAGGCGCCTTAGTCTTGGCGCATGAACACGATGCTCCTCGACAATTCCGCCGTCATCGCCGATTTCCGCGCGAAGACCCCTGGTTCCGCCCGGCTGCACGCGGAGGCGTCGGATCTGTTGCCCAGCGGTATCGCCCACGATTCAAGGCAGCTTTCGCCCTATCCGATCTATGTCGCGCGCGCCCTCGGTCCACGGAAATGGGACGTCGACGGCAACGAGTACGTCGACTATTTCGGCGGTCACGGGGCGCTGCTTCTCGGCCATTCGCACCCCGCCATCGTGGAAGCGGTACGAAGTCAGATGGCGGAAGGGACGCATTACGGTTCGTGCCATGCGCTCGAAGTGCGCTGGGCGAGCCTTATCCGACGCCTGATGCCGGCGAGCGAGCAGGTGCGCTTCACCTCCTCGGGGACCGAGGCGTCCCAGCTCGCGCTGCGGCTCGCCCGGGCGCATACGGGAAAGTCGCGGGTGATCCGCTATATCGGCCATTTCCACGGCTGGCATGACCATGTAGCGGCGGGCGCCAATTCGCATTTCGACGGCACGGCGCCTGTCGGAACCCTTCCGGCGAGCAGCGAGAACATGCTGTTCCTGTCGGCGGATTCCCTCGAGCCGACGCTGAAGGCGCTCGACGCGCATGACGACATCGCGGCCGTCATCCTGGAGCCGGGCGGCGCCTCCTGGGGGCAGGTGCCGCTGCCGGCGGGGTTTCTCGCGGGTCTGCGCGAGGCGACCGCTGCAAAAGGCGTGGTCCTGATCTTCGACGAGGTGGTGACCGGCTTCCGTCTGTCCCCCGGGGGCGCGCAGGTTCGCCACGGCATCGCACCGGATCTCACGGTGCTCGGCAAGATCGTCGCCGGCGGCCTCCCCGGAGGCGCGGTGGCGGGAAAGCGCGCCATTCTGGAACAGCTCGACTTCGCCCGCATGAAGGCAGCGGGACGGGAGAAGGTCGCCCATCAGGGTACCTTCAACGCCAATCCGCTCGCCGCCGCTGCGGCCGTGGCGATGCTGGAGCAGGTGGCCACCGGCGCACCCAACGCGCGGGCGGACCAGGCCGGCGCACGCCTGCGCGCCGGCATGAACCGGGTGCTGAAGGAGGAAGGCGCCCGCTGGGCCGTCTACGGCGAGGCGTCGATGTTCCACATCTTCACCAACCCTCGCAGGATCGCTCTCGACCCGACCGCCTTCGATCCCGGCGCATTGGGGTTTGCCGGATTGAAGGGCGCCAAGGATCCCGCTACGGCGAACAAGCTGAGGCTCGCCATGATCGTTGCGGGTGTCGACATCATGGGCGCCCCCGGCGGCCTGGTCTCCGCCGCGCACGACGATGCCGCCGTCGACGCGACCATCGACGGGTTCGCCAGGGCCGTCCGCATGCTGAAGGCGGAGGGTGACATCCCCACCTAGGGGGTGTGGCGCCTCAGGAAGGCCAGGACGCGCCTCTCCTGTTCGTCCAGATGCTCCGGCCCGCGCCAGGGATCGATCACATCGACGCCGGGCAGGAGTTCCGCCAATTCCGCGCTGGTGGCGGCGGGATGCGGCGTGTCGCTTCCGGGCAGGAGAGCGGTCGGCACCGGACAAGACTTCACGAACGCGCGGTCGACGCAGAAGACGAAATCGCCATCCCACATGTTGCGACCGAAAGCGGCCAGATCGGCTTCACTCAATTCGGGCCGGGCGGCGAGCTGCTCGCGGGACCACTCGGCGTGGTGGTCGGGGAAATAGTTCCGTTCCGTCGGGTGCAGCCCGATCGGGTTCTGCAGCACCGCCGCCGTCACCCGTTTCGGCGCCACGGCTATCGCGTTCAGGCAATAGCTGCCGCCGATACAACCGCCCAGCGTATGGAAGGTCTTGAACCCGAGGTGGTCCATCAGCGCCAGGTGGTCGGCGGTATAGGTGTCCCAGCCGTGATCGGCCTTGATGTCCGTCCGGGACTGGCCGGCGTTACGCTGGTCCATCGCAATCGCGGTGAAACCCGCCGCCGGCAGTCTTCTGATCCAGTCGACCCAGGGGCGGGGCGGGCCGCCGGGCGCGGCGGGCCACATCTCGATGCGCGATCTCAGTCCTCCCGGCGCATAGAGCAGCACCGGGTAGCCATCGCCATGAACTTCGTAGTGGATGCGGCCATCCGGCCGATCGAGGAACGGCATGTCGATCTCCCCTTAGGCGCTCGCGGCGTCGAGTGTCTGCACCGCCTCGGAATCGAGGACGAGGTCCGCGGCCTTCACCAGGTCCGCGAGCTGTTCCAGCGTAGTCGTGCTGGCGATGGGCGCGGCCAAACCTGGGCGACCCTTGAACCAGGCGAGTGCCACCTGCGCAGGCGTCGACTGGTAGCGCGCGGCGATCGCGTCGAGCGCCTTCAGCACGCGCTTGCCCTTGTCATCGAGATACTTGCCCGCGCCGCGGGCGCCGCGCGGGCTCTTGGCGAGATCCGCCTCGCTCCGGTACTTGCCCGACAGGAAGCCGGAAGCGAGCGCGTAGTAGGGAATGACACCGATTTGCTCCCTGGCGCAGAGCGGCAGGAGATCGGCCTCGATTCCGCGCTCCATGAGATTGTAGTGCGGCTGCAGTGTCTCATAGCGGGGCAGGTTGTGCTTGGTGCTCGCCTGCAGCGCGCCCTGCATCCGCGCCAGCGAAAAGTTGGAGGCGCCCACGGCGCGGACCTTTCCTGCCTGGATCATCTTCTGGAAGGCGCCGAGTGTTTCCTCATGGGGAGTGACTTCGTCGTCCCGGTGAGCCTGGTAGAGATCGATCACATCCGTGCCGAGACGGGTCAGCGACTCCTCCACCGCCCTGGTCAGGTAGGCTGCGGAAAGCCCCTTGCCCTTTCCCGGCATCTCGATCCCGCCCTTGGTCAGGATCAGAACGTCGCTCCGCTTTCCACGGGACTTCAGCCATTCGCCGATGATGGTCTCCGATTCGCCGCCCTTGTTCCCCGGCACCCAGACCGAATAGACGTCCGCCGTGTCGAGGGCGTTCAGACCCGACTCCACCAGGGCATCAAGCAGCTTGAAGGACTGCGTCTTGTCGACGGTCCAGCCGAAGACGTTGCAGCCGAAGATGACGGGAGGCACGCTGATCCCCGACCGGCCCAATTGAATGCGTTGCATGGTCTGCTCCCTCGATTTCCGGTTATCCTGCCCCGACTGATGCCGACAATACAGGCCCGGCCAGGTGGGCTCGAAAAGAGAGGGAACGATGGATCGGAAGGGTTTCAGGGCTGCAGGCCATCCCTGGCGTCTCTATTGCGGCCCCGGCGTCATCGAGCAGGGATTGAAGGAGGCGGTAGACCGGGCCGGGGCGAAGCGGGCTTTCGTCATCTGCTCGCCGTCGGTCAACCGCAAGACGACGACGGTGAAGCGCATTGCCGCGGCCCTCGGACCGGGTTTCGCCGGCGTGTTCGACGGTATCGAGAAGGATTCGACCTACGCTTCGGTCAAGACGGCCAAGCAGGCCGCTCAGGATGCGGGCGCCGATCTGCTGATCGCGGTGGGCGGTGGCAGTGTCCTGGTGGCGGTGCGGGCGGTTGCGATATTCATGGCCGAGAAGGGCGATCCCTTCGCCCTCATGACCCAGTACCCCGAAGGAAAACCCGCCTACAGCCCTCGGCTGACGGCGCCGAAGCTGCCGATCGTCAATATCCCCACCACGCCGACCAGCGCCATGAACCGGGCGGGGACCGGACTGAAGAACCCCGATCTCGACCAGCGGATGGAGTACTTCGATCCGAAGACCCGGCCGCAGGCGATCTTCCTCGATGAGGAGGTTCTGCTCGGTTCGCCGCGAGACGTGATCCGTTCGACGGCGACAACGGTATTCGCCTCTACAGTCGGAGCGATGTCCGCGACCGACATGAATCCGCTGGCGGAGGGCGATCGCAATCATGCCTTCCGGCTCGCCAAGGCCGCCTATCTGCGGCTGATGGACGAACTGGACAATCCGATCCTCAGGATCGACCTCAGCCTCGCCGCCTTCCTTCAGAACCGGGCGGAGGACGACGGCGTGGCGCTGATCCGGGGTGGGCCCTTCTCGGGGAACTATGCCGTCTCGACGGCTCTCCACGTGATTTACCCGCATGTGGGGCAGGGGGAATCGACCTCTGTCGTGCATGCGCACGCCATCCGCCTAGCCGAAACGATCGATCCCCGGTCCGCCCGGCAGGTCGCCGAAGCCCTGGACGTCTGGCGGGAGGGGATGGGCGCGAAGGACGCCGCGCACGCGGTCGCGGAGAGGCTGGAGGCGATCTACACACGGACCGGCGTGCCGACGCGCCTGCGCCAGCTCGAGATTCCGCAGGACGGGCTGCGCACGGTCGCCAGCCAGACGGTGCGAAACTTCAATGCCAATGCCGGCGCGCGTTCGCCCGAGGCGCAGGTGGCGGCCGCCCTCCGCCTCCTCGAAACGGCCTGGTGACGCGATGCTGACCATAGACGCCCAGGTCCACTGCTACGAGCGCAACCATCCCGGTCGGCCCTGGGCCGCCGTGCTGCACGGTCCACCGGAAGTGACCGGAGAGGACATGGTCAGCGCGATGGACGCGGTCGGCGTCGATGGGGCCATCCTCGTCTCCGTCTGGACGATGTACCGCTACGACGAGAGCTATGCGCTCTCGGTGCGGAACGCCCATCCCGACCGTTTCGCGGTGGTCAAACCCGTCGATCCCACCGACCCCGCGGTGGCTGAGACGGTCGCGGACTGGGCAAAGACGGATGGCGCGGTGGCGGCCAGGATCATGATGGGGCCAGGCGTGTCGACCGATCCAACCGACCCCGGGATCAACCTTGTGCTTGCCGCGGCGGCAAGGCACGCGCTTCCCGTGAACCTCCTGTGCTGGGGACGGCTGGGACAGGTGGGTGAGCTCGCAGCGCACAACCCGGACACCATGCTGGTGATCGACCATGTCGGGTTGCAGCAACCATTCGAGCCGCCCGTTCCCGCCGATCCGTTCGCCGACCTGCCGAAGCTGTTGGAACTCGCCCGCTACCCGAACATCGCGGTCAAGATCAGCGGAGCCTGTACCCTGTCGCACATGCCCTTCCCCTTTTCTGATCTGTGGGGTCCGCTCGGCCGCATCTTCGATGCCTTCGGTCTGGAGCGGTGCATCTGGGGTACCGACTGGACACGGGCCGTGGCGCTGCTGACCTACAGGGAAGGAGTCGAGGCGTTCCGCGTGACCGACCGACTGTCCGACAGCGATCGGGCGATGCTGATGGGAGGAAGCCTGCAGAAGATCTACGGCTGGGCTCCGGGGCGAGGCTGAGAGGAGGAGGATCGATGATCGAACTGCACTATTGGCCGACGCCGAACGGTAAGAAGGTGACGATCCTGCTCGAGGAGTGCGGGATGCCCTACACCCTGATCCCGATGAACATCCAGCAGGGCGATCAGTTCAAGCCGGAGATGCTGGCGCGGAATCCCAATCACCGCATGCCCGTCATGGTGGACACCGAGCCGGCGGATGGCGGCGGTCCGCTCAGCGTTTTCGAATCCGGCGCCATCATGATGTACCTCGCCGACAAGGCCGGATTGTTCTATCCGCGCGACCCCCGCGGCCGCGCCGCGGTGAATCAGTGGCTGATGTGGCAGATGGCGAACCAGGGCCCGAAGCTGGGCGAACTCGGGCATTTCAAGCGGCTCGGCGACAGCCAGGGCGATCAGAGCTATGCCATCCGCCGCTTCGGCGACGAAGCGAATCGTCTCTACGGTGTTCTGAACAATGCGCTGTACCGCAATCGGTATGTCGCCGGCGACGCCTACTCGATCGCCGACATGATCTGCTATCCCTGGACCATCAACTGGAAGTTCCAGGGCCAGGATCTCGACGAGTTCAAGCACTTCAAGCGCTGGTTCGAGGAGATGGGTGCCCGACCCGCGGTGCAGCGAGGCATGGCCGTCGGCGCCGATCTGGGCGTCGACGTGACGAAGCTTCCTCCCGAGGAGCAGGCCCGGATCCGCAAACTGATGTACAATCAGCGGGCCATACCGGCGCCCGGCTGAGCACGCGTGGTTGTCGGACGGGGGATGATGGTCGGTGCTGGGCGGGGGGTCGTCGACCCCACCGGCCGCGGCATTCGGTTCTTGGCGATACTAGTGAGGTCGCCTGTCGCGACAGGCGACGGATGCGACCCGCCTCGACATAGTCCGCACGCGTGTCGGATCGGGAGCTGGTCGACGGCCTAGTGCCAGCTAGTCAAATTCGCCGCCCGTCTGGGTATGGGCTTCGGCCCCGGCCGGCCGGGCTGCCACCATGACCTCTGTGGTGATCAGGAGGCCGCCGATCGATGCAGCATCCTGGAGTGCCGTCCGCACCACCTTGGTCGGATCGATGATCCCCGCCGCGACCAGATCGGTGTAGACCCCCTGCTGGGCATCGTAGCCGAAGCGGACGCTCCTCTGCTCCAGCAGCTTGCCGGCTACCAGGGCGCCGTCGGCTCCGGCATTCTGTGCGATCTGGCGCACTGGGGCCTGCAGGGCTTTTCGCACGATCTCGAACCCGACCTTCTGGTCGGCATTCACGGCTTCGAGCTTGTCGAGCACCCGGCTGGCATAGAGTAGCGCCACACCGCCCCCGGCGACGATGCCTTCCTCGACCGCCGCGCGGGTCGCGTGCAGCGCATCGTCGACCCGATCCTTGCGCTCCTTCACTTCGACCTCCGAACCGCCGCCGACCTTGATTACGGCGACACCGCCGAAGAGCTTGGCGAGCCGTTCCTGCAGCTTTTCCTTGTCGTAGTCAGACGTGGCTTCCTCGATCTGGGCCCTGATCTGGCCACAGCGGGATTCGATGTCCCGTTTCCTGCCGGCGCCGTCGACGATGGTGGTGGTTTCCTTGTCGATGCGTACGCGGGCTGCCGTGCCCAGCATAGCGAGTGTCACGTTCTCAAGGTTTACGCCGAGATCTTCGGAGATCAGTTGGCCGCCGGTGAGCACGGCGATGTCATCCAGCATCGACTTGCGGCGATCCCCGAAGCCTGGTGCCTTCACCGCCGCGACCTTCAGGCCGCCGCGCAGCTTGTTCACGACCAGAGTCGCCAGAGCCTCACCCTCGACGTCCTCGGAGATGATCAGCAGCGGACGGCCGGACTGAACAACGGCTTCCAGCATCGGAAGCAGGGCGTGGAGTGCGCCGAGCTTTTTCTCGTGCAGCAGGATGTAGGGCTTCTCGAGCTCGACCAGCATCTTCTCGGCATTGGTCACGAAATAGGGCGAGAGATAGCCGCGGTCGAACTGCATGCCTTCGACGACATCGAGCTCGGTCGCCAAGCCCTTCCCCTCCTCGACCGTGATCACGCCCTCCTTGCCGACTTTCTTCATCGCGCTCGCGATGACGTCGCCGATTGCCTGTTCCCCATTGGCGGCGATGGAACCGACCTGGGCGATCTGGGTCTGGTCGCTGACCGGCGTCGACTGCTTTCTCACATTGGCCAGCACCGCATCGACCGCCTTGTCGATGCCGCGCTTCAGGTCCATCGGGTTCATGCCGGCGGCGACCGCCTTGGCCCCTTCGCGCACGATCGCCTGGGCCAGAACGGTGGCCGTCGTCGTGCCGTCACCGGCCGTGTCGTTCGTCTTCGAGGCCACCTCGCGCACCATCTGCGCGCCCATGTTCTCGAACCTGTCGGCCAGTTCGATCTCCTTGGCTACCGTCACGCCGTCCTTGGTGATCCGCGGCGCGCCGAACGACTTGTCGATCACGACGTTGCGGCCCTTCGGACCGAGCGTCACCTTCACCGCATCGGCGAGAATATCGACGCCGCGCAGCATGCGCGCGCGGGCGTCGGAACTGAAACGTATGTCTTTGGCGGGCATCCGCGCTCCTTAACGATTGTACGCGACCGCCCCCGGCAAAAGGGGTTGGGCCGCCTTAGGTTGAAGATTGCCGGCGAACGCGCGTGACGGCCTAACGCGGCCGGGCGGCGAATTCTTCGATCAGGCCGCTTACGGTGAGGGGCTGTCCGTTGGCGCCCGCGCGACCTTCGATGCGGGCGGCAAGGGATTGGTGCGCGGCAGGCGACAGGTAGATGGCGACGGGGGAAGGTTGGGGCGCAGGCGCAACGACGGCGAGCGCGGCCAACACGAGAATGAGAGCTGAGCAGATGGCGATGGGCGGTGACATAAGGGTTCCGATCTGAAGGTCAGGCTGCGGCATCATCGAGGAGCGCGCGATCCAGCTCTTCACCGCTGATCACGAAGCTTTCCATCACGCCTGGGCGAGAGGGGACCCTTATGGATGTCTCGATCCGACGGTAGACATGGTTCGACATGGTATCCATCAGGACTTCAACGGTCTCGACGGCGTACGAGCCCGCCGGTTGCGGTCGGTCCATTCCTTCGAGTTTGAAGGGGTGGCGGAAGACGACAACTCGGGTGGTTGATCGCGTCATGGTCACTCCTGTCGCGCGCGTGTCATCGGCGGCGAGACGTCTCACCAGGGAGGATGCAGTTACCCGACGCAGGAGAGGATCACACAGGCGGTCAAGATGCCCATGATCGCCCCCAGCCAAAGTCCGTTGGCTCGCGTGTCGGCGATGTGAAACGAGTGCAGCGTTCTCATAACGCGGTGCTCGTGGCTTCGGCCCGCTTGCGCGCTGGTCGGCCGCCGAGGCGACGGATCCGTTTGCATGCTGCGACGGGCGCATGCTCGTCACATCGCGGCTGAGCGACGGCCCGCTTGGCCGGTAGTGGTGCGGCGATTGTAGAGACGATGTAATCAATCATGCGAGAGGCGCTCCGCAAATACTGGAGGCGGGAGCATGATCGGCTCTCAGTCGCGGGCGCCTGAAATTTCTTAGCCCGAGATTTGATAAAACTAGAACATTTTATTGTATATATCCAGTGAAATAATGCTTCTTGGCGAAACGGGCAGACAAATAAATAAAGTTTAGAGAAAAAGCCCCCTGGTCTCGCCTCTGAAGTTAGGCCGTCACCGACACCTCGACATCCATCCCAGCGAAAGCATAGCTGCCGACGAAACTGCCGGAGACCGGGACCGCCTGTCCAATGTCGCGCACCGCGGCGACGGGAATCAGGTTGGCGCCGCCCATGTCGCGATTCGTCGGATCGAAGGCGATCCATCCGGCACCCGGCAGGAAGACCTCCGCCCATGCATGCGTTGATCCGGAACCGCTGCTTCCCACCGCAGCCTGGCCGGGATTGTAGAGATAGCCGGAGACGATGCGGGCACCGAAGCCGAGCGTCCGCGCCGCCTCAACGAAAAGGACGGCGAAGTCCCGGCAAGACCCCCATCCCCGCTGCAGGCTTTCGACCGGCGTCTGAGTACCTTCGCTCTCCCTATCCTGGTACTGCAACGCTGCAGAAACGCCCGCGCCCAGATCCTTCAGCAGCGACAGTGTGTCCGTGTTCTGGCCGAGTACGAAGGCGAGAGCCCAATGCCGGAGCCGCCCCTCTGCATCGGGATACTGCGGTGTCGCGAGCGCGCCGAGATCCGTCCTGTCCGCGTCGGCATACTGGAACGGATAGCGGATTGCGGCCGCGGCGATGTCGAAGATCGGCCAGGCCGTCGCCTGCAGCTCAAGGTCGGTGTCGCTGGTGATCATGAGGATGTCGCTCATGGTCGCAAAGGCGAGATTTGCCACGGCGTTGCCAGCGACATCGCTGGCCCAGGAGACGGTGGCGGTCGGCGAAACCACCAGCGTGCTCGAAACGATGCGCAGTGCTCGACTTTCTCGCGGGCGCAACATCAGGTGGTGGGAGCCCAGATGAACCGGGCGATGGTAGCGGTATGTGGTTCGATGATGGACGTGTAGGCGGGTCAGCTGGCCCTCCTTGAGTTTGTCAGCTTCGGCGGACGTCCAAGGTCGGACGCAAGGTGTCGGCGGCAACGCCAACGATGGAAAGGTGTACTGATGTCGGAGGAAACCTTGGCCCTGCACAAGCTGATGCAGGATCTACAGAACGAGATCGATACGGCGTGCCGTCGAAGTGCTGGCCTCGCCGCGGAGTTGTTACCCGGCATGAGCGAGCAGGACTTTCGTCGACGCGTGAAAATCTATGGGTCGGAACGCGAAAAGGCGAGCCGGTTGATCGTACGTGAGCGCGCGCGATTGATGGGCACTTAGGCCGGGTGGCTCGTTCGAGACCGTGCAGTCGATCCGCCGTCAAGGGCCCAGAAGAATGTCCGGCGTATGGCCCACGTTTCGCAGATGCTCCGGGGCAGCCGGAGAGGTGGGAGCCGGCTCGGAATGCTGCTCCCCGTGGTCCGGTTGGATGGTGGGCGGTGCTGGACTCGAACCAGCGACCCCATCGATGTGAACGATGTGCTCTACCAACTGAGCTAACCGCCCGACGCGAGGCGCAGGGTATAGGTGGCCGGTCGGAACCCTGTCAAGATGGGCGATAGACCATTTGCCAGCCGATCGACGCCATGCCTCTGCCCACGCGCATCTCCATCTGCGGAATACCGGAAATCGAAGGGTTCCGCGGTCGCGGCGTGACCCATGTCCTGTCGATGATCGACCCGGCGGCGGCCGATCCGCCCGTGGTGGAACACTTGGCACCGCATCATTGGTCGCTGCTGCGGTTCCATGACGTGATCGGTGAGTACCCCGGCTATCAGGCGCCGGTCGTGGCCAATGTCGAGGCGATCCTGACCTTCGGCGACCGGGTGCTGAGCGACCGGCCGGCCCGGCTCGACAAGATCCTGGTGCATTGCCATATGGGAATTTCGCGTTCGACCGCGGCCGGCGTCATCCTGATGGCGCAGGCCAAGGCCGGAAGCGAGGCGGAGGCCTTCGCCGCGCTGCACCGCATCCGACCGCGCTGCTGGCCCAACTCGCGCATGATCGGCTATGCCGACGACCTGCTCGGCCGCAAGGGTGCGCTGGTCGCCGCGCTCAAGGTCCATCAGCGCGAGATCCTGAGGAACCATCCGGATATCGCCGATCTGGTCCGCGGCGTCGGACGCGGCAGCGAGATTCCGGCCGACTAGCCGAAGCCGAGCGACCTGAGGGCGGCGGGCAGTTCGCCGAAATGGTCGATCACCACCTCGGCACCGAGGTCCCTGGGCGGAATGATCGTGTAGCCGAAGCTGACCACCACGGCGGGGATGCCGAGCGCCTTCGCCACCGCCACGTCGTTGCGGGAATCGCCCACCATCACCGCCGGGGCGCCGGTCCGGCCCAACCGCTCGATCGTGGCGGCGAGATGCGCCGGATCGGGCTTGCGGACCGGAAGCGCATCGCCGCCGACGATCACCGGCAGCCGCGCAGAGAGGCCGAGCGCGTCGAGCAGCGCCTCCGACAACGCTTGCGGCTTGTTGGTACAGACCGCCAGCGCGGCGCCGGCGCGCGCCAGTTCGTCCAGCACCGCCTCGACTCCGGGATAGGGACGGCTCAGCCGGGCCACGTTCGGGTGGTAGTGAGCGAGGAAGCGGTCGAAGGCGTCCTCCATCTCCGCCCCCTGGAGCAGCCGGCCGACACGGGTATAGGCCTTTTCCAGCAGTGCCCGGGCCCCGTCGCCCACCATGAGGCGGACATCCTCGAGGGACGGGGCCGGGAGCCCGGCTTCGGTCAGTACATGCGCCAGCGCGCCGTGCAGGTCCGGCGCGGTCTCGACAAGGGTGCCGTCCAGGTCGAAGACGACGGCAGAATCCGATAACCGCTTGATCATCGTCACTTCTTAAACCATTAACCCTGTGCCGATAAGGATTCATGCAAGCCTTTCAACGGTATCCATGAGCCAGAAGCCCTTCGCCGCCATCATTCTCGCCGCCGGGCGCGGCACGCGGATGAAATCCGACCTGCCCAAGGTGCTGCACCCGCTCGCCGGGCGGCCGATGCTGGCCCATCTGGCGGGTACCGTCGCCGGTCTGCGGCCCGCCCGCTACGTCGTGGTGACGGCGAAGGGCATGGACAAGGTGGCCGCCGCCGTCCCCGGCGCGGTCGCCGCCGTGCAGGACCCGCCGCTCGGCACCGGCCATGCCGTGCTGGCCGCCAAGGATGCGCTGGACGGCTTCGAGGGCGACATCCTGGTGCTGTTCGGCGACTGCCCCCTGATCCGCCCGGAGACGATCGGTGCCATGCTCGCCGCCCGCGTCGGCGGCAACGCCGTGGTGGTGATGGGCTTCCGCCCGGCCGACCCGGCCGCCTATGGCCGGCTGATCCTGGGGCCGGCGGGGCTGGAACGGATCGTCGAGTTCAAGGACGCGTCCCCCGATCAGCGGGCCATAGGCCTCTGCAACGGCGGGGTGATGGTGCTGGACGGCAGGGTCGCCTTCGACCTCCTCGCCGGCATCAGGAACGAGAACGCCCAGGGAGAATACTACCTGACCGACATCGTCGGCGCCGCGCGGGCCCGGGGCCTGAGCTGCACCGTGGTCGAGGCCGATCCGGAAGAGGTGCTCGGCATCGACAGCCGTGCCGGCCTCGCGGTGGCGGAAGCGATCGTGCAGCGCAAGTTGCGGGCGGCAGCGATGGCCGGCGGCGCCACCCTGATCGACCCCGACACCACCTGGTTCTCGCACGACACCCGCATCGGCCGCGACGTGGTGATCGAACCGAACGTCTTCTTCGGTCCCGGCGTCACGGTGGGCGACCGCGTCGTCATCCGCGCGTTCTCGCACATGGAAGGCACCAGCATCGAGGCCGGCGCCACCGTCGGCCCCTTCGCCCGCCTGCGTCCCGGCGCAAAGCTCGGCCCCGACGTGCATGTCGGCAACTTCGTCGAGGTGAAGGCGGCGACCCTTGAGGCCGGCGCCAAGGTCAACCACCTCACCTATATCGGCGATGCGCGGGTGGGGGCCAAGGCCAACATCGGCGCCGGCACCATCACCTGCAACTACGACGGCTTCGGCAAGTACCACACCGATATCGGTGCCGGCGCCTTCATCGGATCGAACAGCGCGCTGGTCGCACCCGTGTCGATCGGCGACAACGCCATTGTCGGCGCCGGCAGCACGGTGACGCAGGACGTGCCGGCCGGCGCGGTGACGGTGGTGCGCGGGCCGCTGTCCCAGCGGGAAGACGCGGCGGAAAAGTTCCGGGACAAGGCGCGGGCCCGCAAGGCCGCCCAGCAGGCAAAGAAGGGCTGAACCCATATGTGCGGCATCGTCGGAGTCATCGGACGGGAACAGGCTGTGCCCCGCCTGATCGAGGGCCTGCGCAGGCTCGAATACCGCGGCTATGACAGCGCCGGGGTGGCGACCCTGGTCGACGGCCGCATCGACCGCCGCCGGGCCGAGGGCAAGATCGCCAACCTCGCCGCCCGCATCGAGGCCGAGCCGCTCGCGGGCAATACCGGCATCGGCCATACGCGCTGGGCCACGCATGGCGCGCCGACCGAGCGGAACGCCCATCCCCTGGCGACGAAGAAGGTTGCCGTCGTCCACAACGGGATCATCGAGAACTACCGCGAGCTGCGGGAAGAGCTGAACGGCGCCGGCTATGTCTTCCAGTCGGAGACCGATACCGAGGTGGTGGCCCAGCTCATCACCCGCTACATCGACGACGGGCTGGAACCGATCAAGGCCACAGCCGCTGCGCTGAAGCGGCTCGAGGGCGCCTTCGCGCTCGGGATTCTGTTCGACGGCCATCCCGACCTCCTGGTCGGGGCGCGCCGCGGCTCGCCGCTGGCCGTCGGCTACGGCGACGGCGAAATGTTCCTGGGTTCGGACGCCATGGCGCTGGCGCCGATGACCGACAAGATCTCCTATCTCGACGAGGGCGACTGGGTCGTGCTCGACCGCGATCGGGCCGTCTTCCGGGACGAGAATGACCGCGAAGTGAAGCGCGAGGTCCGCCTCACCGCGCTGTCGGGCGCCCTGATCGGCAAGGGCAATCACCGCCACTTCATGCTGAAGGAGATCTTCGAGCAGCCGGCGGTGATCGGCGACACGCTGAACACCATGTTCAACCCGGCCTCGCGCCGCATCCAGCTTCCCGAGCTCCCCTTCGACATCGCATCCGTGCCGAAGATCACCATCGTCGCCTGCGGCACGTCCTTCTATTCGGGCCTGGTGGCGAAGTACTGGTTCGAGCGCGTCGCCCGCGTCTCGGTCGAAATCGATATCGCCTCCGAGTTCCGCTATCGCGAGGCGCCGCTCACCGAGGGCGGCCTCGCCATCTTCATCTCCCAGTCGGGGGAGACCACCGATACGCTGGCGGCGTTACGCTACGCCAAGGCCGGCAAGCAGCACATCCTGGTGGTGGTGAACCAGCCGGAAAGCGCGATGGCGCGCGAGGCACACGTGGTTCTGCCGACCCATGCAGGGCCCGAGATCGGCGTCGCCTCGACCAAGGCCTTCACCTGCCAGCTCACCGTGCTCGCCTGCCTCGCCATCGCCACGGCGCGGGCCAGAGGCGCCATCGATGCCGATGAAGAGGCGAAGCTCTCGGCCGCCATCGCCGAGGTGCCGGCCCGCGCGGCGGAAGTGATGAGCCATGACGGGGCGCTGCAGAAGCTGGCCCAGTCGGTGATGGAAGCCCGCGACGTGCTGTATATCGGCCGCGGCACCGGCTTCGCCATCGCCATGGAAGGCGCCTTGAAGCTGAAGGAAATCAGCTACATCCACGCCGAAGGCTATGCGGCGGGGGAGCTGAAGCACGGGCCGATCGCGCTGATCGACGAGACCGTGCCGGTCATCGTCATCGCCCCCTCCGACCACCTGTTCGAGAAGACCTTCTCCAACATGCAGGAGGTTATGGCGCGCGGCGGCCGGGTGATCTTCATGAGCGACCGGAAGGGCCTGGAGCGCATCGGCACCGAGGCCGAGGCGACGGTCGAGATCCCCGAATGCGATCCCTTCGTGGCGCCGATCCTCTACGCCATCCCGGTCCAGCTCCTCGCCTATCACGTGGCGGTGCTGAAGGGGACGGATGTCGACCAGCCGCGCAACCTGGCGAAGTCGGTCACGGTGGAGTAGGGGCGGACAATTTTGTCCGCCCGACGGTCCGGCGAGGAATGGCCGGCTGGGCTGCCGGCACATCTGGCCACGTCCTCGTGGTGAGGACCGCGGACATTTCTGTCCGCGTGACCGGGGGATGAAGGCGGACATTTCTGTCCGCCTCGAGTCTCGGACAATTCTGGCCGCCCGCCCCGGTTGCGCGGTCATGCCCGGGTTTTGGCCGCACATGGGCGCGCTACGCCTCCGCCCCTATCGGCCGCCGGAGCCCGCGGTGCTCTCCGCGGATGCCGGGATCACGCCCTGGAGGATGTAATATATTGAATTCAATTGTATTTTTGATTGGCGGGCAAGGTTCGTCCCTTCCTAAGTGAGCCAATTCGAGCCAATTCGAGCCAGTTTTGGCCGACGGTGGCCGAATGGAGCCGGTTGCGGACCGGTTCTCGCCTGTTCCCTCCATGTCGCCGTGTGGAACCGGCCGATGGCGCGCGGGCGGACAATTCTGGCCGCGTGCCGTCTCGGACGTCTCCGTCCTTTCGGCCGGACGCGGCGGGTGACCTGTCAGGGCGGTGCAGTCACGCCTTGAACATGGAGCGACGAGGCGGCGTTCAAGGGATCCGCATGGCGGCGCGACAGGCCCCGGAAAATCGCAATCGTGCACCGATGGCCGGCGCGCCCGGCTTCGGTCGACCGTCAGTGCGAGATTCACAATGGGCGAGAACAACTCGTTTGTGCAATGTAAGGCATAAAGTCTAGAGATTCAAGATTTATTTCCGTCTAGAGCGATTTAAAAATACTTAGCTCTTTGGCGAAGTTTTGGCTTGCGCTCGCCTGGGTCAGCGCCATAGTTAGCGCTATGACTAAGTATGATCCGGATCTCTCAAGGCTCTTCCATGCTCTCGCCGATCCGACCCGGCGGTCGATCCTGACCCGGCTGGCCGAAACACC
>VFQQ010000937.1_pt1 | contig 47393 bp, 90 predicted proteins | sample 3512341 | NCBI WGS metagenome assembly VFQQ01 (sample SAMN10412373, study PRJNA504923) | tailings metagenome | isolation source: Relicate 2 Philex TSF1 revegetated site | place: Philippines: Tuba, Benguet | collected 2017-08-29 | reverse complement strand
TCGGCCAATGCTCGCCGCCCGCTGATGGCAACAAGTGCATCAGGCTGGCGCAGGCGGCGTGCGTCCGTGCAACAGCGCCCAGCCGGTGGCTGGCATCCGCGGCTGCGGCTGCGGCTGTGCCGCCGCCTGGAGTGTGCAGGGCTGCCTGCTCCGGCTGCACACTGTTGACCTGCTGGCCAGGTGCTGCTTGGTCAGCAACCAGCCCAGTCAGTTTGGTAGCCAGTGCAGCGCATTAGACCTCAGCCGCATCTGCTGCACCTGCCATGCTCTCCATAGCAGTAGGGTCGGCTGGCTCGCCTGCTGCCAGCTGCTGCCGCCACATGCGCCAACTCTCCTCCAAGCCGCTCAGCAGTGCACGCAGCTGCAGCGCCGCCAGCATCGCGGCAGCAGCGCTGTCAAAGGCTCGCTGTGGCAGCCGCCCACTCTGCTGCGCAGCTACATCTAGCACTTGCGCCAGGGCTGTGAGAGCCTGGCCTGCGTGGTTCCATGCCTCCTGGTTCCGCACTTGCGGCAGCGCCTTTGCAGCCACCTGCACGGCCGTCACCACGGCAGGCAGTGTATCGTCCAAAATGCGGCGCACCACAGCCGCCCGCTCGCTGCTGCTGCCAGGAGCCTGCAGAGCGGCAGCCGCCAGGGCTGCAAACAGCCGCATGCGTGCTAAGAGGCGAAACGTGCTCCGGTAGTCTGAGCTCTGTGCCGTGCTAACCTGTGGCTGATCTCTCTCGCCTGCCTGCTGTCCGTCTGCTGCAGCCTGCCGCTGCTGCCGCCGCTGCTGCTCGCGCACTTCCTGCTGCAGCTGCAGCAGCTGCTGGCTGGCCCCTTGCAGCGAGCGTAAGCCTGCTGGTGTGGCCATGTGGGCTGCAACGGCGTGGGGCGCCAAGTCAACCAAGACGGCGACGCAGGTGCGCAGCGTAGCTGGGCGCACCCTGCGCTCCTCTGCAGCAGACGCTGGATTCACCACTGCAGGCAGCAGCAGCTGCAGCAGACGCTGTTGCAGGGGCCTGTCGGACTGCACGGCACGGTGCAGCGCTGTCGCCTGCGGCAAAGCCAGGGGGGTGGCCAAGCCGTCTGCCGTGGGCAAATTCAGAGCCAGGCTGCTGCTGCCGCCGCCACTGTCACTGCTGCTGGCAAGCACGGCTGTGACTGCTGAGACCCAGCTGAGGCCCGAGCTGTCATTCAAGGCATGGGCTGCCAGTGCAGTGCTCGCCAGCGGCTGGCGGAATGAGAACTTATCCAGGTCCAAGCAGCCCCACACAATGCTGCCCATACGGTCCAGCTGAGCACGCACTGAGGCGTGCAGAGCGGGGCGCAGCAGCTGCTCTGCCTGCTCCCCCGCCTGCCGCGGCGCGCTCAGCACAGCCGCGCTTGAAGCCAGCATGGCGCCAACGCCGCGCGCCAGGCTGTGGACAGCTGGAGTGCACAGCCTAGCTGGCAAGCCGAACGCCGGGCACAAGAGTTGCAGGAGAAACAGTGCCCCATGCAGCTGCTGCAGCAGCGCTGCTCGCTTGTTGCCAGACAGCTGGCTGAGCTCTGTTGCTATGGCGGTGCTCAAGGCTTCCAGCTGCGGCCCAAGCTCTGCCAACTCCCTGTGGGCGGGAGAAGCAGGCAGGCGGGCAGGCATGCCGGGTTGGCTGCGAGCAGTCGACAAGGCAGGCATGTGTTGCCACCGGCAGGGCTACAGCTTAGCGCACAGCACCCATGTCACCGGCATGTCGAATAAATGTGCAGCAGCACAGAGCGCCTTTCCATCGCACTCACTGCAGCAGCAGCGGCAAATGCTCGTCGGGGGTCAAGTCCCCGGTGTCCGCTTGGGCGCGGCAGGTAGCACCCAGAGCCTCCGTGGCTGTCTCAATCGCCTGGGCTTCGCGCCTGGTGGTGGCAGGTGTTCGCAGCAGCGCCCGCAGCGCACGGACTGGCGGCAGAGTGGAGAGCATGGCGGCAGCAGCGGCGAGGCGGCGGCGACTGCTGGGGTTGCGCGGAGCCGGAGGTTGGGCTGCTGGGAGGTCTGCGCGTCAGTGAGAGCGACGTGGGCTGGCCCGCTGCCCTTGAGGCTGCGTGGGCGGGCCGGGCCGACGCGGGGTGGCGCGCCAGGCGGCCGAGGCCCGCAGCTGGATACTTAGAGCGACTACGAAGGGACCGGCGGAGTGATCAGGGTCTGCCGAGGCCAGGCGTGCAGCTTCACACTGCGGCCATGTGCGCGCCACGTCGCCGCCTCCGCCAGCCGTGTGCAGTGGAGGGTCATGGTGGGATGTAGCAAGCACGTATGCCTGATCAAGCTGCAATAAGTGGCATAGTAGATATGCATGCTTGTTAATCAGTTTGTCCATGCCCCCAAATAGCTCCAAATTACACATCTGTGTGCGTGTGTGGGGCGGCATGGCCGTGTCGTGCCGCGTGCGTCCCGAAAGGCCGATAGTGAGGAATTGCTTTGACATTTAAACCCCACCCTTCCTTGGATGGTTCCATCTGCTTCAAGCATGTCTTGCATGTTGCGTAAATGGAGTATGAATAGGTGGACCGATCAAGCGGGTAAGCAGCAAAGTGAAGCAGGACGGTCAGTGGCAAGGAGCGAATTGCGGGTCACGAGTGGCAGCAAGCGGCCGGCAGCAGGCAGGGAATGGAAGCGGCAGGGCAGGTGAAGGCGCAGCCTGCTTGCTGGCTGTCAAGGAGCTGGGAACAAGCTGTCTCATGCCTTGAACAAAGCAGTCAGTCATGCGCCTTGCAGCACGCGGTAACAGTCTTCCACACGGTGGCTTTCTTGCGCCCCCGGCGAAATGGCGTAGCGATACATCGCCTCGTCAAAGCTGCCGCCCGTGGTATCCCGCCCAGATGCCTGCATGGGTTTGGGAACGAGACACAGCGGCAACGGTGTTTGCAAGATGCAGCAGGGAAGCCCGACAGCACCCTCCTGCTTTTCGCCTGAAACCATTGTGCAGTGGGGCAGCCGGGCGCGTGTCACATGCCGCCCTGTCGCCGCCGCATGAAACCAACTTGATAGAAGGCTGCTGCGTACCTGTGCCAGCGCCCAGGCTGAGTAGCGCTCCACAAAGGGCTCACCCACGTGCCAGCTGGCCTTGAGGAAGACCTGTGAATAGGCAGACAGGCAAGGCGTTTGCTGGCGAGTTGAAACAGACGGACACCAGCACCGGGGTGGGGCCCTAATATCAGCAATGCTGCAGCATGCATAATGCTGCTTAGTCATGCAGCAGGTGTGGCACCTCCCGCCCTGCTGCTGTGTGGGTACGGAGCACATGCACTGCCTTGCAAAGGGCTCCTGTCGCTTCCTTCCTATACACATGGACCCCACTCACTGTCTCAAAGGGGTGCATCGTGATGCCTGCGTACGTGCCGTGCCGCGAGGGGTGTACGTTGTTGTTGCACCGCCAGTGCCGCTTGTCGCGCCAATCCACCTGAAGAGCGAGCAGAAGGGTATGCAGGCCGAGACACTGAGGGATTGACAGCGCACCGAGAAAGGTCACAAATGCACAGTGCCGTAGCATGCAGTTGACCACTAAACGTGCACAGCGATGATGCTGCACAATGCAGGCTAAGCATCATAACGGCCCTATTTGCAGGCGCTCACCCCTCGGTACATGGCCATCAAGGTGTCCACATTGTAGCCGTACTTCATGAGCGCCGAGGTCAGCCCGTACTCGCCTGCGGCAGCCAGGCAAGTCGATGTAGTGATGTTGAGTCGGCAGGCATGAAGAACGTGTTGATGAGCGCAGGCAGTGGGTGCTGGAGGCTCCATGCTAATCCCTAGCTGGATCTGCAGCTGCCTCCTGCACCCTTGCAGCGCATCCATGCATACAATGCTAATGGGGTTCGGCCGTTCCAACTGCGCACGGCTCACAGGCTGGCTCCTCAGCTTTCAACTAGCAGCAGGGCAGCGCAGTAGGCTCCACGCACCCTTGACCACCACGCCGTCGTCGCACAGCTTGCAGGTGCGCAGGTGGAACACGCCCTCTCGCAGCAGCGCCTCCAGCCCGTCTTGGTCCACGCCAAACGCCCTGCGAGAGGCAAGGCATGCATACGTGTCTTTCACGAACTGAGTAGACCAACTCTCGCGGAGCAGCGCCTTCAAGCTATCCTGATCCACACCAGCTGCCCTGCAAAGCCGACAATAGCAGCAGCACATTCATGTTCTGCCCATATGCACAGATTTGTCTAGCCAAGAGCAAAAGGCTACAGACAGTCACAGACGTAAGAGTGGCCAGCAAAATGTGTGGCAGCAAGCCGCCTTACCAGGACTCCAGCTTGGGTCCGAAGCCGCCTGCACAGCATGGCAAGGCCAGCGACAGCGTACTGAGAGGCGAGCGCCACCTGAAAGGCTGCGCGTGCTGCGTTGCAGGTCAGACCGAGGCAGCTTGCTGTGCGCAGCTCCGCTGCAGGCATTGCTGCGCAAACACTGCACTTCTGGAGGCATGTTCACCAGCACCCGCACACACCTGCATCCACTTCTGGTAGGCAAACCAGCGAGCTGCCCACCGCCTTGACATCCCCTCGCAGCGCATCCGTGTATGCCTGCAATCAACAGAAACGCGGGCGCGGCCCGCGTGTGCAAAAGGCGACGGGCCGGGCCAGCACCGCTCCAGCCCATGCAATGCCAGCAACACTTCTTCTTTACTGCAGCATCAGAATAGGGGGCAGCGCAGTTTCTCCAAGCACGCTGTTCCGCTGGCCTCCAGCTGTCCTGCTGCCACTTGCTCCCACCTGCGTCCACTGCCAGCCCGGCGGCATGTAGTTGGGCACAAAGGGCCCCTTGATGCTGCTGTTGAGGAAGATGAAGTACTTGTAGCGCCTGCAGGGGCAACAGCAGTACAGCTGTTCAGCAGTTGTTGTGGCTAACGACGGTGGCTCTCTCAGTGCCAGCAGCAGTCCCTACAGCCAGCAGCCGCAGCGATGGCAGCCCAAAAGACGTAGCGGCGCCAGCAGGGCTCACCCCAGCTTCCCCTGCGACGCCATCCAAGAGAGCGTCACATTGTGCGCCGCAAAGTCCATGCCCTCTGCAGGGTGAATTGAGCAACGGCAACTCTAAACAAATGGATAACCCAAACATGTGGTCCATGCCAGCAGCAGCACGGCTGCAAAGATACATGCCCTCCGCGCCTCCGCCGCCCACCCAGCAGCCCTCCTGCATGCAGCCGGCTCACCGTTCTCAGTGCGCTTCAGCAGCGCCAGCCCCTCGCCGCGGAACTCGGCTGTGAGCACCAAGGGCGGCAGCAGCGGGCTGCCCGACTCTTGCAGCAGCGGGTAGAGGCGGGCGCAGGGGCGGCACACCGCTCCATTGACCACCACCACAAAGTCAGTATTGGCGGGGCTGTTGTCGGGTAGGGAGGGGAGACAGGAGAGTGGAAACGTGGGTTTGCTTAGCAATTCGAGCGGCAACAGGTGGCAGCCAAAGCAGCAGCACAACCATCAGCAGCAGCACCCCCGTGGCAGCAGCGGAGCAAGCACCCATCCAGTACACTACTCAAGAGGCCGCTTGAGCGAACAGTGGAGCAGCAGGGGCGCCAGCACCCACCCGCCCAAGCGGTTGCCCAGGCCCATGCCCATCGTGATGAAAAAGTCAAAGTTGTCCCGCTGCACGCATGATGGCAGGGCGCAGCGGTTAGAGGCGCAATGGGAGGTGGCGGTGGTGTGGAGGCACGCAGGAGAGGAGCAGCAGACTTGCAGGCACGATGGCAAGCAGGGCATCTTCAACATGCGCATGCAGGGGCAAGCAGAGCATTTTGCTGCCCCGGAGCAGAAGAGCCGCAGATTCCAGCAGCGGCGCATGCAAAAGCCAGCGTCCGTCTTCCTTGATCCTGACAGTGGCCACTGCAACAGACAGGCACAAGCCAGGCCTCACCTGCACCGCATCCTTCTCAAAGTAAGAGTAGGACACCAGCACGGGCCCTAGGTCTGCGCCAGCGCCCGCCAAGCTGGCCGCCGCACTGCTGCTGCTGCTGCTGCTGCGCCCTGTCACCCAGGCCGCGATTTGTGGGTAGAATATGAGCAGTGAGACGAGCAGGAGCAGCAGCAGGGAGAGGGCTTGTGTGCGGCTGGCGCCGCCGCCGCCGCCGCGCCGCTTTGGCGGCGCGCTGAACACACTCATCTCCAGGAGCTCCGGCGCGCTGCCGCCGCTGCTGGACCGGCGCTGGTACATCCACCGGGGCGGGCTGGCCGGCCTGCGCTGCACGGCAGATGACGGCAGATGAGGCATGTGGTTGGCGGAGCTGTGAGCGGCGGGAGCGGCGGCGGTCAGCGGCAGCGGCGGTTCAAGGGCAAAGTGGTGGGGGCGGGCATGATCGGGCGGCCGCTGACTTGACGAAAGACTCACCTACCAGCAGGCGGCACCGCCCGGCCGCCTGTGCAGGCACGGGGGAGCTCGAGTTGACTTGCGGCGGGCTGAAGCTCTTGGTGCGCTCGCGATGCCAAGGCAATGTGTGTTATGTGCGAGCAGCGTCCAACGGCGTGGAGAGGCCTGGGGAGCAGGTGGAGCGACCCATGCGAAAAGCCAGCTCGGCATGGATGGGCCCCCGCTATAGAGCCACCCATCGGGCGCATGCATGGTGCGGAGCGACCTGGGCTACCTCGGACACCAATTGTGGCGGGCGCCTGAGCGGCTGGGAGCACAGCAGCGTCACAGTATGGCGGCCTCGCTCGCAGTGGGGACCCTCCCCGCCGCCCGCCTGCAGCAGCGGCGCCCGGCACAGCAGCAGCAGCTCAGCAGCGCCTTCCTGGGCGGCAGCGTGCAGCAGGCAGCGGCAGCCCCCCTGCGGCCCTTCGCCGCCAGCAGCGGCGCCCAGCAGCAGCGGCGCGTCACTTGCATGGCGGCCAAGGGTGAGTGGGGCCGGGCGCCTCGGGCAATGCGCGTGGGCAGCGGCGAGCGCATTTCTGCGAGCGCCCCAGCGTCGCCCTGACGCCTTCCCGCCCCCCTGCAGTGACCGGCATGATCAAGCTGGCGCTGCCTGCCGGCAAGGCCAACCCCGCGCCGCCCGTCGGCCCTGCGCTCGGTGCCAAGGTGCGGCCCGCCCTTGCGCTGCTGCCGCCGCTGCGTGCTTGTATTGTTTGCAGGCTTTGCCGAGCGTGCTGCAGCATTGTGGCAGTGCAGCAATCGTTGGCATGACCTTTAGCAGCATCGTGTGCGCTGCCGGCTGCTGCTGCCAGCGCGACGCTCTGAACATGGCACCTCCCGCTGTGCCGCACGAGCGCAGCAGCAGCTGGGCGTGGTGCCCCGCGTCGATGCTGCCATGCGATGCCATGCTGCACTGCCACCACTGACTGATCGTTCAATTGTCTTGTTGTTTTCTGCAGGGTGTGAACATCATGCAGTTCTGCAAGGAGTACAACGCGGCGACGCAGGTGCGGCGCTGGGGGCGGCACGCAACAAGTTTGGCTGTTGTGGAGTGCAGGCGCTGGATGTTCAGCAGCGGGTTGCCCAGTACAGCCTGCAGCAGGCAGCTGGTCGCCCAGCAGGTGCTGCGGTCTCAGCAGCAGGCGCACGGCAGTTGGAGCGCAGCTCGTAGATGCAGCATGGATCAGAATGGGCTGGAGCCTCCATGCTGCCGCTGCCCTGGCCTCTGCTGTCACGGCTGCCATTAGACTCTGCTTTGCTCCCCCTTGGGCAGCACGTGCGGCTGCTGGGCGCACGCTGTGTTGCTGCCTGCCCTGCCGCAGGAGACGGTGCCGTGCCCCTCGTCCCGATTGCAATCAGTTTGTGCCGGGCTGCTGATCCTGGCTGCCCCGCCCGCTGTTTGGTTTTGCTGCAGGACAAGGCGGGCATGATCATCCCCGTGGAGATTGATGTTGCTGCAAGCATTGCATTGCAGTCCCTGAGCTCCCCGCATCTATTTTTCGTCTTTTTGCAGGACAAGGCAGGCATGATTATCCCCGTGGAGATCACTGTGTACGAGGACCGCAGCTTCACTTTCGTCCTCAAAACGCCGCCCGCGTCGGGTGCGTTGGGCACGGAAAGCCGTCTCGCAGCTGAGCACCTGATGCTTGCTTGTGTGGAACTCTGCATGTGTGGAACTCTGCATGCATGATTTCATAATGCCACCCGCGTCAGGTATGTGTGGGGCAATTGGGCAGATATCGCAAGCCAGGCAGAGCTTTGTGGCCCGACTGTGCAGGCGGGCAGAATTCTGCATGGGGCGGCTGTCTTGGCTGCCGATGGCATGGCAATCGCTGAGCCAGAGCCGTCTGCTGCTGCCGCTGTTGCTGCAATGTCAGCTGCCACTGGATGCCTTCACTCATGTCGCCCCACCTGCCCTGCTGCCCGCAGTGCTGCTGAGGAAGGCTGCCGGTGTGGAGAGCGGCTCTGGCGAGCCCAACCGCAAGAAGGTCGGCAAGGTGACCATGGAGCAGGTGAGAGGCACTTTCCGTTTGCTTCAGCTTTGTCTTGCTCATCTGCTTGCCCTTGTGTGTGGTGGCCAGCTTGATCGCAAGAGGGTTGGCAAGGTGACCATGGAGCAGGTGCCACACTGTGCATCGTTTGTTTTGTTGTGTCTGGTCCCTATTTAGTTGCGCCCTGGCTGCTGGGATGCTTGAGCTGCGGTTGCGGCCAACGGGCCTGCCGCCTGCTTCCGGCTCTGGCGGCGGATGCGCTTGCTTATGTACCCTGTCCTGTTCCTGCTGCGTTCACAAGCTGCCCATGCGCTGCTAGCTTACGCACATCGCATTGCTTCTCCCGCAGGTGCGCGAGATCGCCACCATCAAGCTGCCCGACCTGAACTGCACCAAACAGTGCTCCTTCTCATTGCTTCCTCTGTTTCAAACTGCTTTTCCCGCAGGTGCGCGAGATCGCCACCATCAAGCTGCCCGACCTCAACTGCACCGACCTGGAGGCCGCGTGCAACACGGTCATGGGCACCGCCCGCAACATGGGCATCACCGTGGAGGCTTGAGCTCCTCTGCAGTGGCCGGGCTTGCAAGCCAGCTGGGCCGAGCTGGCTGGCCGGATAGCCTCAGCTGGGCAGCCCTTGGCAGCCCCCTCCCAACGCAAGCACTGCCGCGCAGCAGCTGGTTGCAGTAGCGTACATGCGCTGCAGCTGGCTGCCACGTGACGCCGCCGCATTGGGCGGCGCCTGCGTGCATTGTGCACTCGCAAGCCTACCCTGCCCCCTCCTTTCGTTTGTTTACGCTTGCCACTCCTGATTTCTCTGCTCTCACCTTCGGTTCACAATGCAGCATGTCTATATGCTGTAATTCTTGCAGGCAATTCCGGTAGTGCGTTGCAATTGGCCTGCTGTCAGCTACTGCACAGTGAAAGCTTGAAACGTGGCAGATGTGTGGATGTGCACAGCAGGCATGAAAGATGCTGCCTGTAACGTGATGGGAAGCTTGACACTGTATGCGGTCGTATTTGGGAATTCCCGCCGCCGGGTCGACGGGCGCCAGCCGAGAGCGCTGGGACTCCACGAGCCCAGCTGGGACTTCTCGCGGTCTCTTGCCTCATTCAAAGGCGTGCTCCAAGCGAAGTAAGCGCGAGTTGCGCTTGTCATGCTGCGGCCTGACCAGTCTGGACTTGCAGGGAGGGCGCCCTCGCCATCCTGAAGCTCTCAACTGTAAAACAGTAAAATGGGTGCTTGTGTTTCAACGGAAGACTGGCTTTGTGGGCAGCGCCCCCAGCCGCAAGTGGGCCCCCAGGCAAGCTCTCGGCCGCACTGCTCCCTAACTTTTCACAATCTATGGCCATCTGTACCACAAATGCATCACCTCTTCCCTTGCGCGGGCTCGCCTGCGGTCACTCCTCCCTCCGCCGCCCTGCGCTTACCCCCTAACTTCGGCACTTGCCTACGTGCATGCACATCCTTGTCCAACAGAACAGCTCCCTGCCGTCCCGACAAGTGCAGAAGAAATTATGGGAGGCAGTCCAGCTGCCTGGGCGCCATCGCTGCCTGGCGGCCATCCATGCAGCACTGGCCTCCGGCGCTGCAGCAAACGCGGCTGATGCCAGCGGCATGACGGCCTTGCACTGGGCAGCAAGCGGCAATCCAGATGCAGAGGCAGTCACTGCTGCCATTGCAGTACTCCTGGCCGAGAAGGCTGATATTCATTTCAAGACGAAAAACAACCAGGCGACGCCGCTGCATTGTGCAACCACAAATGCAAGCCCAGATGCGGCGATAGCCGCCGTGCTGGCTCTGACGGCCGCAGGCGCCGATGTGCGCGCCAAAACAAGTCACAATGGAGAACCACTGGTGAGCTGGGCCGCTGTGCTATCATGTGTATGGCGAAGAGGGTGGCATTACGCGCTTTGCGCTTCCTGCCAGCAACAAGCTGCCGTCTGCAGCACACCATTGCCCATTGTGCCCCACACGAAGTTCAAACTGGTCGCTGTCCCTGCAGCACTGGGTTGTGCTGCAAACCAACGCCGAGGCAGCAGTTGCGGTGGCGCAGATTCTGATCACAGCAGGCGGCGATGTGAATGCAAGAACAAATGAGGGGGCAACACCACTTGTGAGTGCGGCCACAATTTGATGCATGCCAAATGGAGCATGTTCAGCAGGAATAGGATGGCGACTGTGGCTGCCTGCACCACATCCTGCGCAGCTGCCCGCCTCTTACTGTCACAAACCCCATTGAAGCCTGTGATGCGCCCCTCCCCTCTTGCCCCCACAGCACATTGCTGCAAAGCACAGCACCGCGGCAGTGGCGGCAGCAGCTGTGTGGGCATTGGTTGCGGCGGGTGCTGACGTCAGCCTCAGAGATGAGCAGGGCAGCTCTGCTCTGCATTATGCCGCCATGTTCGATGATGAAGTTGAAGGGGCGGCAGCGGCAGCGGCGGCACTGATTGCAGCTGGAGCAGACCCGCAAGCACTCAACAGCCGGGGCAAGACACCAGCGGCGCTCGTGCTGCAACACAGCGACGTAGCGAGCTGTGCAAAGCTGCTGGAAGTTCTGCTCGGGCAGCCAGCTGGCGGGGGCGGCCGGAGCGGCAGCGGCAACATGGCAAGAAGCGCCAGATCAGCTTGCTCAGCCGCTGCGCGAGGCGCCAGCCAGCCTGAATTGCTGCTACCTGCGCCGTCTGCGCCACCGCTGCTGGAGTCCAGCACAACGCACTGCCCCGTGTGCTTGGAGCCGGGGGCCTGCCTGACGGGCCCCTGCGGCCACTTGGTGTGTGAGGGCTGTGCCCAGACGACGCAGGTGCGCACTGGGCTGGTATCGTGGCAGTTTAGTTAGTGGTAGCTTGTGCACAAGGCATGCTCGAGAGTGCGTACCTTGTTCATGTGCGTGTGTGTTCATTGCATTTAGTAAGGCAGAATTCATGCCAGTTGCATGCCGAATCTGGAATGAATGGCAGAGCAGCTGGCTTGCAGCTCATCCGACCTACACACTTGCCGCTCCTGCCCTTGCAGGTGCGGCAGCACTGCCCTGTGTGCCGCAGCGCACGCAGCGGGCTCATCAAGGTGTTCCTGTGATGTGCACACGCCCCATGGTTGCCGCATGAGCGAGCTGTCTTGTTTTCCACTTTGAGCTTAGTCCGCTTTTCCCAGTGTGCGCTGCTGCTAGTTTCAACGCTTTCCGCCATTACCCTGGCCCCAACCCTTGTTAATTTCACGCTTGTTTCGGAGGGTGGTTCTATAATACTCCGTTATCTCCCCTTCTGATTGTTCATTTTAGCTTTATTATAATCGATGCACGCCATTGAGCGGCAGTGCCGTGCCTCACTTCAGCCTGGCGCCCGGGAGGGCGGCAGGCTCCCGATGATGCAGCGCACCTAGCGTAACTTGCACACGCAACCGCCATTGATAAAGTAATGATCAATATGATACAACTCAGGCCAATGTGCACAAGTGCTGGCTGGAAAAGATGTAAGTTCAGCAGGAGCACAGCGCCGCCGCCGTGCCGCCGCTCTGTCCTGCAGGTCCACATGGCTCCCCCGGGAGCAGCGGCGCTTGTTTTGGGTCCCTGTTGTTCTCCTCTTGATTAGCAGCAATGCAGGCAGCGGCTGTGAGCAGCGCCAGGCCGACGCCCTTTGTGGCCGGCCCGCAGGGGGCGCCGCGTCCAGCCCGCAGGGGTCTGGTGTGCTGCAGCGCGAGCCGGGATGACGATCAACCCACGACATCGAGCCGGCGGTGAGCATTGGGCGCGGTGGCCAGTCTCCAGCGCCGCTGCCGCGCATTTCCAGCCGGCTGGGCGTTGCATGAGACTCGCAGACATCCCAGGAGATCGATGCTTGCGTTCGATTGGCTCCAGATGCACGGCTTGTGGATGGCCGCCGCCGCCGCTCCGCCGCCGCCGCTCTTGCCTCACCCCGCCTCCTGCGCCTTTTCTGTCCCCACTGCAGCGAGCTGGTGCTGCACAGCGTGAATGTGGCGGTGCTGGGTGCGCTGTTCTCTATTGGAGCGGCGCCACGGCCCAGCAACCTGGGCGTTCAGGTCAGTCTGTTGTGCTGGGCGGGCTCACGCTTCCCAACCCTGCTCCTTAAGGCGGCTGGCAGGCTGCTGCTGGCTGCTGGCCGCTATCCCTGAACAGCCGCAGATAACATTCGAACCGAGCTTGCTTGCAGGACTATGGCGGCGGCCTGCGGACGCTGTCGCTCTGCCCACCCACGCCCAACTGCATCTCGACTGCTGAGGAGGCAAACGATCCGGCGCACTACGTGCCGCAGTGGTGAGTCAAGATGCGTGCAGGGTGGGTGGCTTGGTTTAGCAGCGGCTGTTCCGTGGCTGCCAAGGCGTGCGGCAGGGCAGCAGTATCTGCAACTGGGCGGGCCCTGAATCTGACTCAGGCCCCATCGCGACTCAGCTGCGACACTCTGCTGGTCAACACGTCGCAAGCAGTGCGCATAAGCTGGAAAGGCAGACACGGGCAGCAGTGCAGATGGAAGACACCAAGCACATCTGAGTGGCATGCAACCCCCTGCATGGTCTTCAACCCATGCAGGACGTACAACCCGGAAGAGGGGCGCGGCCGCAAGAACCCCGCCACCCCGGAGCAGGCCATGGCTGAGCTGCTGTCGGTGCGCTTGCTGTGACGGTTTAGCTTGTTATCCATATCTGAGGGGCATGCAGTGAAAATACATGGGTTGCTGCTAAGTCCCGACGGAGCAGGCCATGGTGGGGCTGCTTTTGGTGAGCTTCTGATTATATAAGGTAATGCACTGCTGGTGAGCCGATAAGTGCTCAACCCCTTTGGTTCCTCGCTGCCGCAGTGTTTGCAGCTCACCGTGCCTGCGCTTGCCTGGCGCACCTCCCCCTCGTCCTGCAGGTGGTGTCCACCGCCAAGCCCGAGGGCTTTACACCTAGTGCGACCCCTGCAAAAGCTTTTCTGCGTCTGTGCTGCAGGTGGTGTCCACCACCAAACCCGAGGGCTTCACGCCCAAAATCATCAAGCAGACCAGCGACTATGTCTATGTGGAGTATGAGGTGGGCTTCTTTTGCTTTATTTCCAGTTGAGGTTTATTTCTTTTCAACCCTGCCAAGCAGACCAGCGACTATGTCTATGTGGAGTATGAGGTGCGCTCCTGTTTGATCACTGGCACCACAGCTGGCTCTGGAGCGCTGCTGCTGCAATGCTGATGGCGGAGTGTGCTGGCAATCGCTGCTGCGTATGTGCTGCCACTGCTGCTGCATACGCGCTGCCATTGCTGCTTGTTGCGGGTGCTGCATCAGCAGTGCAGTGTGGCGGCTGCGCTTGTGGCAGCAGCGGCGCTGCTGTTCCCCAGCTGAGCAGAGGCATTGCAAATGATGCCTGCCGGCGCCTCAACTGACTGATCTGTGCCGTGTCTGAATGCAGTCGCCCACCCTTGGCTTCATCGATGACGTGGAGTTCTTCTTCCCCTCCGACAAGCCCGGCATTGTGGAGTACCGGTGAGCCTGCCGACATCTTACTCTCTTCGAAACTTAAGCAAAACAGTGTGTTCTTTTGCCACGTGCTGATGGCATTGTGGAGTACCGGTGAGCGCGCCGACGTCTTACTCTCTTGGAAAATTCAGGGACACTGCTGTGTTCTTCCGCCACGTGCTGACGGCTTTGTGGAGTGCCGGTGAGCCTGCGCATGCTGCGCTGAGTGTGCTGTGCTGTGACGGCTACAGTTGCTGCGCCTGCCCAGGCTCAAGTGTTGTCGGTACCGGTGAGCGCGCCATATGTTTTCTTCCGAACAGACTGCTGTGCCTGGTGTTGTGCCTGCCATGCCGTGCCTGCTGAAGGTCAGCCGGCGATGTTGGGTATGGGTGAGCGGTCATGCTGTGCCTGCCATGCCGTGCCTGCCCCTGACCGCGCCTCGTTATACTATGCCTCTGGACAGGACTGGATGCCAGCTTCCTTGGCGCGGCAACTCCAGCCGTGCGCGGTCTCTGAACAGATCCATCGCCATTCAATTCCCACTGTTCATTCCGCTTGCAGGTCTGCATCCCAGGTGGGCTCCCGCGACGGCAATGCCGACCTTAATGCTTCTGCGTCTTGATGTGCTCCCAATGCTAACCCACCGAGCTTGGCGCATTTCCCAACCGTGCAGGTCTGCCTCTCGGGTGGGCTCCCGTGACGGCAACGCCAACCGCAAGCGCATCAAGGCGCTGCGCCTGGAGCTGCAGAAGAAGGGCTGGAAGTCGGTTGGCTACTGAGTGCTGGCTAGCCGGCTGCTAGAAGGCCGCCCAAAATTTTGTTGAGCAGCCTCGCCGCTGTGGCCAGCCTGCCTGGAGCTGCAGACAAACGGGTGGCAGTCGGTTGACTACTGAGCAGCTGCCCCGGGCTGCTCCAACACCGAGTGACCGAGAGCACGACATGCGTGCTGTGTCCGAACCTGCCATATTTTCAAACTTAAGTAGCCTGTCTGCCTGCCAGTGGCCGCTCACGCCATCATCAACCACCCTCAAACTTCTCTGCTTTGCCCTCCCTCCCGTTGTGTGCGCGTGTGCTGCTGCCATTCAGCAGCTGCCATTATTGAGCTCCTGAACGATCGTGAGCAATCCCGTGCGCCCTGTGCGCCCATATTTTTTGTGAAAGCGAGCGCTGTGCTGTCAGCTAAAGCGTGTTCGTTGAGGCCGAGCGGCTGGCTGCGTGCACCTTTACAGAGCAGGCGGGTGATGGTCAAGAGTGGCACAGCTTCAAACTACACATGTAAGGAGCATAAGAGTACAATATAGTAGCAGTTGGTGCATCAGCGACGTTTGGCAAACAAAGCGTGGGCAGTCAGGGGGCGGCGGCGGCAAAGCCGACGCGACTGTGATGCAGCGGTCCCCCCGGCTCCAAGTGGGCCACCATGGCAGCTGCCACCTCTTGGTACGAAGGGCCCACCAGCTGCCCCCGTATCGCCGCCACCGCCGGCAGCAGCGCAGCGTCGGGCAGCAGGGTGGCCCAGCCAGGGAGTGAGAACGGCAGGCGGTCAGGGACCACCCGAGCCGGCGGGGGCGGCGGTCCCGGCGGCGAATCCACCATGCTGCCGGGACAGGCAAAGGACCAGTCCAGGCTGGCGTGCTCCGGCCGCCGGAGGTAGTTGAAGTTGACCGTGTGCATGCGGTACTGGCTGAAAGGGAAGCCGGGCACGTCCACCAGCATGCAGCGGCGGCCCGGCAGGTCCAGTGTGCCTGCTTGCAAATGGGGTGGGCATGCAGGGGGTGCATGCATCGGGTGAGCGCTTGCAAGAGGGTCGGGTGGGTCAGCCGGCATGTGGCAGTCGCACAGCAGCAGCACGCGGCTGAACTACGCCCTTGCACTAGTGCCTTCCATCCAGCGCCCGGGCAGCCACGGCGCAACTGCTGCTGCAAACCTCCCAGAACACAACAAGTTACCCACGCTAGCAGCAGGCATCCATCTGAAACTCAAGCCTAGAGCCGACGCACCTGCGCCGCCCATCACCCAGAGGCGCCGCGGGCCGACCAGCGACTGATTGGCCGCCTGTACCGCCGCCACCACAACCTCGTGCAGCGGCTTGCTCTCCTCAAGGGTCTTGCCGATGTAGCCCGCCGCCTGCAGCAGATGACAACGTCCAAAATGACGCAGTAAACTACGAGTGGTGGCAGTGGCCATTGCAGGCCCCTGCAGGGATGCCACATACAGCAGCTGCAGGGGCCAGCTTGCTGCCCGCTGTAGCAACCTGCCTAAGCCACGCTGCCCCTGCACCCACCCACCCAGCACACACACACACCTGCACGCAGGCTTCCTGCCCGCTCATGGCGGCCCGGAGGGCGCTGCCGTCCAGCACGTCTCCCTCCACAACTGCCACTGCTCGGAGCAGGTCATCACCAACCGCCGCGCGCAGGCGCTCGCTGCTGCGCACAAACGCGGTGGCCTGGTGGCCCTGCCGCACACATTCGGCCAGCACTCGCGAGCCCAGGCGGCCGCCCGCGCCCAGGACGATGACACGCATCGCTGGTGCTGCCAGGGGGCCGGAGCCTGGAAGGAGGGTGCGCTCCTGGCGGTCAGGGGTGCGATCGGAAGTGCGGCGGCGGCGGCAGCGGCAGCGGCGGCCAGCCTCGCACCGCTGTCAGGCCAGGGGCCGGATCGCTTGTAAATCGTATGCGCCGGCTGATACAGGCGTGAGGCGAGTCCTTGGGCCACGGACGAGAGCTGCCGACAAGCCAGCGGACAGTATGGGCTGAAAAGCGATCAGCGTTGTGTTTGAATTACTCGCAAGGCGATCGGTTGCTGATTGAAAGCATAGCGCCGCTGCCGCCGGCCGCTGCCGCCGCTGTGGACCACAGAGCTCCGCCGCATCCAGCGCAACCTAGTGAACCACTGGGCCATGTATCGTTAGTCAATACAAGGAATGACAGCACTGTTACAACCGTAACGAAAGCATGCAGTGATGGGCACGAGTCTTTCATTGGCCCCCGATTCATTCAGCCGATGTTGGAATGCACATTTGCGTCGCTACTGGCTGCGCCGCCACCTAAACCATTTGAAAGCGAGGTTGCTCTGGGCCGCCGCCCGCAAAAGAGCGCCGCTCTGCTGCAGCTGGCTCAGAAGAAGCGCAGCGTGGGATTGGCGGCAGCCAAGGCTGCCAGCGCCGCCCGGCCCAGCTCCAGCTGCAGGGCGAGAGAGGGAGCACTCTGAGTTGCACAACGATGTTACCAAACAAAAGCGCCAGGGCAGCTCATGGCGGTGCAGCAATGCAGCAGGCATTGCTGTCGTCAGCTGACCAACAAGCGCTGCCATCCAATGTTGAGCACAGCCCCTCACCTGGCCGAGTTGAGAGCTTTCGCGCAGGAGGCGGCGGGCGCTGCCGATGCAGGTGGACAGTGCCGACTTGCTGCAGGTGGGGAAAACAGGAAGGGGTGGGGCTGTACGAGAGGCTGTTGGGTTGCGCAGCATTGAGTCATTTAGCGGTGCCAAGTAAATGCCAGCAGCCCTCACGCCCAGTGCCCAGCATGGTGCGCTGCATGGCAGCGCATGCCATGGCAGCGGCAGCACGGGCAAGCTGGCTCAGCGACAGCAAGGCAGCTGACTTGGGCTGCGTGGGTGCTGACATCTCTGGCCGTGCCGCCTCCCCAGATGCAAGCGGCACTGTGCACTATCAGTGGCAGCTTTGGCAGCGACAGCAGTTGTGCATGCAGGCCAGTGGCAACGTAACAGAAAGAGGCAGCGGCAGCTGCGCAGGTGGGTGCTCACATCTGTGGCCGCGCCGCCTCTCCCCCGCCAGGCCTGAGCTTCTCGACAACTGCCACGACTTGATCCAGCAGGCAGTCCTGGCCATAAGCTGCAGCATTGCAGGGTGTATTGATGGGCAGGCGTAGGTGGCAAGCTCGTGCAGCTGCTGTGCACCAACTTGGGCAACAGTCCGGCTGCAAATGTCTGGTGTGGGCGCACCTTTCACCGCCTCAATGCAGGCGGGCGAGCAGCGGTCACCGGCCAACAGGTTGGCGATGAGTGTTTGGGTGCCGCAGTTGCCGGAGCTGGTTATGGCAGCCTGGAAAGCAGCGGGGGCAGGTGGGGGAAACGAGTCAGAGCCAGCAGGTAGGAAGCCCCACCCAGACTGTTAGGCATCCGGCCGAGCATGCATAAAGCAGCATGGCGGCCCGGGTGGGGCAGCGCGCGCCTGCTGCCTTACCTCCAGATCCGCCGAAGCGCAGGAAGGTATGTTGGCAAAGGCGGCCTCCCCCAGTGCAACCTCAGCTTCGACGGTGTTGGCCTGGCCGGTGGCGCAGGCATAGAAGGTAGAGTTGCTGCGAGGCAAGCCGGAATGGGGGAATGCATGAGATATTGTGGGGTGGGCGGCACGGCAGGCCAGGCGCACTCAATGGCAGCGGCGGCTGCAACCACGGCTGCAACAATGCCAGTCGGCAAGGCTATGCAGCAGCAGATGCAGCTGCACATGTGCATAGCGCGACGCCGGGCTGCCTGGCTGCTGGCATGGGTATCTTGTGTTCGAACCAACCAAAAAAGTTTGCCTAAGCAGGGCGCACGTGTAGCTTGTGGCCACATCCAGGCTGACGGGCACGCCCAGATAATCGTATTGGAACACGATGAAGGCCGCAAAGCACTCCTCGCCAGCCTGGCAGGGAGCAAACAGGCATGGCATGTGAGTGCAGATGCCACTAGACGTGGCAACATTTCGATGGTACCGACGGAGCTGTGCAGCCTCCACCAGCGCCGGCAGCGGAGCTGTCAAGGCACCACCTGCTGCGCCTTAGGTGCAAATCACCTGCTGAGCTGGGCTGCATACATAAGCACGGATTGCTCAGCAGCAGAGCACCTGCAACTCACCGCTTCCAACGCCTCGGCGCAGTCGGCGGGGCAAGGGGAGTTCATTGCCGCTTGGAGCCACGTCGCGCAGGCGGGCTGGGACACCTTGACAGCAAACATTTCCACGTCGGTGTTTTGACATGCAGGCAGCGCCTTGACTTGTGCGGCTGCGGCGGGCACAGAGCACGCATGAGGGAGTGTTCAAGGGAAGGTGGGTGGCAGCGGCGGCGGCGGCGGCGGCGGCGACGGCGGCGTGCAGGTGGCCAGCCCGGCCGACAGGACTCACCGGTGAACTGGGCGCACGCACATCCCGCCAGAGCCAGGGCGATCAGCCCCAGCAACGCGGTGTTCGTGGACATGGGAGCCTTCGTCGCGACTGCAGCGTTTGCGCACTGTGCTTTGTCCTCTGAACACACAGGGACAGCGCGGGGCGCACGATCAGGCGCACCACCACGACCACCCCCATCATGCCCCCGCCCAGCGCAGCGTGCGGAGCGGCGCAAATTTGCCGTCCACCCATTTGTCCGACATGCACCCAAGAACTCTTAGTGCCCTGTCCGTGACATTGTTACCACAGACTGATTGCATCAATCAAGTACTCCTGGCCAGTATTTGGCACGGATGTGGTGCGGCAGCAATGCAGCGAGCAGCATCACGTGGCTGCACTGCGAGCTGCCGCCGCTGAGCATGCATGACATGAATTGGAATGCAGCAGCCATGCGTAGCAGGCAGCGTGTGTCGCATCAGACAGATGCACTCTGATGGGGACGCTGCTACTGCTGCTCGGGCGGCGCAAGCTCCAGCAGCGCCCTGCATGGGAGGCAGGGGAGGGGCGGTGCGGGTAGCAGTGAGCACCCCGTCGCAAACGAAAACGATCAGCGTCATTATGCCCACATGCACGTCGCCTGTGGTACCGGGCTTGTGCATGCAGCACGTCCCCCGCTCAGCAGCAGCCGAAGGGCTGCCCACCCTTGCTGCGCCGCCGCAAAGTGCAGCTGCCACCCAGCCTGCCCACACTCCTCTCCATGTAGAGCGGAGTACCATAACCCAAAAAACCCATACATGTATATGGCACAGCCCACCTGAGCTCCCGCACAACCTGCTGGAAGCCCGGCCGCTGCTCAGACACCTGCGCCCAGCAGCGCTGCATCAGCGCAAGGTATCCCTCCAGCCCACCGCCACCAAACGCCGCGGTGTCCGGCCCCGGCAGGGCATCGATTGGAGGCACGTCCAGGCGGCCGCCGGCCAGCACATGGGCTACCAGGTGCCAGGGGTTGGCGGGGCCAAAGGGCAGCTGCCAGGTCAGCAGCTCCCACAGCACGATGCCAAACGAGTAGACGTCTGGTAAGTGGGCGAGGGGAAGTCGAGTGTGTAACTAGGTGGGATGTTGGTGAGGAGGCAGCGAGGCGGCTGGCAGGTGGGGCGGATGGCAGCTGCGGTGTGTTGCCCAGCGGGCGAAAGAATCGGAGCCTGCCTGCCAGTGCAAGCCATGCACAAGGCAGCACATTCACGGCCGCCGCTGCACTGCACCGCTCCGCTGCCTCACCAGATGCCTTGGTTGCGCGCCCGCCCCTCATAACCTCGGGCGCCAGCCAGCGCTGCAAGGGTGGCGGGCACACGGGGATGGCAGTGATCCAAATGGACGGGTTGCCCTGTTCAATTTCAAGGCAACGCCATCTGGCTTGTCTGTTGTCCAGCAAGCGGCGCAGCCTGCCGCCATGCCATGCCGCCGCCGCTGCTTGCACCCAACCCAAGGAGACCACACGCCCATCCATGCAATCGCATTGCCTGCCTGCTCCTACCGGGTTCATGGCTGCCATGCTGGTTGAGTGGGTGGTATCCTCCAGAATCTTGGACAGGTTGAAGTCTGTTGGGACAGGATTGATACCACGATGAAGAGCAATGCCAGGTATTGCCACGCAGCTACGGCGGGCAAAAGATTCACGCAAGGCAGCTGCAGGTGCAGCAATGAAGTGCAAGTGAGTGCATTGAATGGGATCCCGCCCGCATGCACGTCCCGCCGGCACCTATCTCTCCGTCGCTCCACCTCACCTGTGACCTGCGGGAGGATGATTGCGAGGGCAGCGGGGAGATGGCATCAGTGCCAGCCTGCTGCACTCCAAGGTCGCAACCTTCGCAGGGCAGCTTTTGGTGCTACTGCCATATTTTCTTCCTCAAAGCTCACCTTCACGCTCCAGTTCGCGTCCACCAGCAGGTTGGGGCTCTTCAGGTCTGCAGGCGAGGGAGTGGGAAGAGCGGTGAGGCAGGCTGATCCCAGTCGGTGTGGGATACTGGCACAGGCCGATTTCCCCGGGACGGCAGCAGCTGCCGCAACCGTCGCTGCCGCCACCACCCAAGCGCTCCACCACGAGATAATCCTCCACTTCCAATCGAGCACCACTGCCCCTTACCATCAACTCACCCCTGTGAATGATGGGGGCCGGGGAGGAGCGGCTGTGCAGGTACAGCATGCCCACCGCCGCATCTGCCGCCATGGTCAGCCGGCGGCGCCAGCTCAGCTGGGCGGCCACCTCTGGGTCGGAGCGAGCAGCGGCCAGGAGGTCGCACAGGCTGCCACGCGCACAAAACTCGGTGACGATGCAGGGCGGCTCGTGGCAGATTCCCAGGAAGTTGACGACGTGGGGGTGCCTGCGGTATGGCAGGTGGGCAGATGGGGAGATGGGGCAGGAGGTAGTGCAGGTGGGGAAGGGCCGCCAGGGTGCATGTGGAGGCGACGCAAAGGGGGCTAAGCTGCTCGGCGTGGCGGGCGCATGCGGGCGCAGCTGTGCGGCACTGAGCAAAGAAAATAGCGGCACGGCCATGGCACCACAACCCATCAACTGTTGCAGTCACGCACCGCAGGCTGGCCAGCAGGGATGCCTCCGCCTCCAGTTTTTGCATTATGGGCGCCGACAGGCTCAGCGCGCGCTGCGCCTCGCTGGCGCTGGCCACGTGGCCAACGATCAGTATTTTGACGGCCACCTCGGTGCCGAACCAGGAGGCCAGGTAGACCTGGAGAAAATATGTGACATCAGTCAAGCACATTGGCAAGTGGTTGGCAGGAGGCGGCGGTGCACAGGCGCCAACAGGAGAGAGCGGTGTTGGCGGTAACCCGTCCCCAACGCCCCCCCTCCAAACAACCAGGCAGCACCGCATCGACCAGACACACCTTGCCGAAGCTGCCCTCGCCGACTGGGCGCTTCATCTGCAGCTCGTTGAATTGCACCTCCCACTGCCGCACATCCACGCCCGCCAGTCCGGGGGAGGAGGCTGCACCGGACGGGCGGTGCGCCACCTGCATGGCAAAGCATGTGCGGTGATTGGGCGTGACAGATGGGTGGTTGAAGAGGAGGCTGGGAGTTGGCACACCAGGGGCTGCACCGTGCGCCAGTGACACCAGGGCAACCCATAATATCCAGATGAGATTCTTTGTTCCACCCCTTCCTGCCTGTGAGCTGAGATACGACAGCAGCGGGTCGCGGCTGAGACTGGGCGGCACCTCGGCCGACGCGCCAGATCTGCGGCAGGTAGCGGACAGCGCAGCTCAAGTCGCCAGCTGCTTTTCGCCCTGGAGGCCTGCCCGGGCAGGAAAGGTGCGAAAACAGGAGGCAAGGCTGGCCATCAGCACCTTCCATGCACCATGCTGCTGCAACGCTGCCGCACCCAAGCACACCCACACCAGCATGCCTGAGCGAGGTGGATGGCATTGTCGGTGTGGTGGGTGCTGACGAGGTCAGCGGCAGCAGGGTGGATCGGGGAGTGTCGCCGGCCGAACCACCAGAGCCAAGGTATTGCTGCGGGCAGGGAGGTGCAATGCTTAAAAGAAGCACTTTTACGGGACATGCAGATTGTTGCAGCTGACATAAACTGGCACTCATGCAGCAAACTTCCCTCTGCCCTAAACAAACACCCCTCCCACTGCCCACTCACCGGCAGCGCCGCCCCAGCCACAGTTGCCTCGGCTTGCATGGAAGCAAGGCTCCCACCCGGCCCGCTGCCGCCGCCGGGGCCCGGACCGTACCCGCCTCCGCTGCTGCCGCTGCCGGCAGGGCCGAGCGACTGTGCGGCTAGCCCAGCAGGGCCGCTCTTCCCTGCTTCGTCTACAGCCCGCTGCCGCCTGCGCCAGCGGCGGTACAGTATGAATGCCAGCACACTGGCCACTGCGGCAGATCGAAATAGGCCAGGCAGGCAGGTGGCAAATTAGGACTGTGTCTCAGAACGCGCCTGCCGGTCGTCAAAAAGATGCAAGCCAGTTGCGCCCAGCCATCGCCACGTGCACCCACCTGCAACGGCGGCCACTGCCCCCACGGCGGCCCCCACAGCGGCTCCTGTGTTGCTGCCACCTCCTCCACCCCCGCCAACGGTAGTGCCATTAGTCGCTTCACTGGTGCCGTTGGTGGCAGGGGTTGGTGTGGGTTCGGGGCTGGCTGGAGCTGTGCCCCCACTGGCAGGAGAGACTGGCGTAGCCGAGGCAGCGGTGGTGTTGCCGGCGCAGGGGCTGAGCACGCCGCGTCTGCATAAAAGCAAGAAGGGGGCAGGTTCAGGGAAGGGGCAGGCAGCTTGCGTGCACCAGGCGCGCAATACTGAGCATCTGCTAAGCATCTGCTAGGCCAAACTGCTTGGAATCTCACATCAGCTGCCGCACTGCACCTCACTCAAACCCACATGCAGCGGCGCGGCAGGCTAGCAGAGCAGGGCGGAATAGTAGGCCCACACAGCACCCTTGGCTCACATCAGCTGCCGCACTGTGTCCTCGCTGAAGCCCATCATCCCCGGCTGCGTTTCGTTGAAGGCCTGCAGCACCGCGTCGCTCAGACAATCCAGCCCAATGCCTACGAGTGTGAATGGCAGGTGCAATCCCGTCTCAGTGAACCAGGCTGCCGCCGCACAATGCAGCAGCAGCGAGCGTTGTGTCAAGCACAGTGCACTCGAATTATATGCGTGAACAGTTGCAACGCATTGCCACCAACACAGGCAGCCGCATCTTTCAGGGCGCTCACTTGTGATGAACACGGTGCATGCCGCGGTGCAGTTTTTGCCGGACTGGAGTGCTCCCAGCAGTGTGTCCATGTTGCAGTCAGCAGACAGAGCGCCCTACGAATCTCGAAAGTGGGGGAGAAGGCATGCAGGCCTTTCTGCAAATGCAACAAAGCCACCAGGCCACTGCTGCGTGCATGACAGGAGCACAACCGGCATGGCTACCCAGCTGGGTGGCATCCTCCCACAGCCATCTGCAGCACGCCCAGCACCTTTCAAACCACCATCACGCAACTGTGCCGCTTGCTGCACGCTGCCCCCGGCCCACTGACCGGCAGATTGGCGGATGCGCAGGAAGGCGTGTCCATGTATTTCAACACGTCCAGCACTTGCGAAGCGTCCACTGAGCTGGCGGTGCCGTTTGTGCAGGCGCCCAGCATCGCTTGGCTGCGGCAATGCATAGGGAGGCAGAACACATGCGCTGAGGCTGGAGCGTACAATGCCTTAGGAAGCTTGGCAGGCTGTTGGCAGGTGTGCATCCTGGCACTGCATTGCAAGGGCGCGTGCGGTCGAGCTCAGCAAGATCTGCCCGCACACGCCGCGCCGCGCTGCCCAGCACACAGCACAGCACAGCGACAGCGGCAGGCAGGCACGCACGCAGAAAAGGTACACAGCCACACTGCAGAAGCTCACGCGTAATACTTGGTGACGTTTGGCGGCATGTTGGGGAGCGTTTGCTGCCATTCATAGGTGGTGACGGCCGCCAGGCAGTCCACCCCGAGCTGCGGCAGCAATGATTGGGGCGGGCCCAGTGCAGTGCATCAAGCATGGGAGGGTAAGGAGCGTGCCGCAGCACAATGGCGGGCCGGATTGCAAACTCCAAGCGGCACCGGCACATTCCGTACAGCACACTGGGCGCCATGATTGGTTCACTTGCCGCATTCAAGCCCTGTGCACACTCGGCAGGGCAAGCAAGAGACTTGGGCGCTTTCAGCCAGCTGGAGCAGGCGGGCAGCGCTGCCTGGGCCGAGTACGTGGCTGCATCGGCGCTCTCGCAGCCTGGCAGCGCCTTGATCTGCTCCACTGCACATACGAGAGCAACTAACAAGCGTCGGGGCGGCTGGAGGGTACGGCGGCGGCGCAGGCGGCAGCGGCGGTCCTGGCACACTGAGCCTCGGCGGTCGCACAACGCTTGCCTGTGAGCTGAGCGCCTGCGCACGCCGCGAATGCCAGGGCGGCTAGCCCCAGCAACACGCGCTGGCGCTCAAGGGCTCGGCCAAGTCCGGCGGGGCAGGGGCGACTGGTGCGCTGTGCCTTTGGATGCATTGTGCGGGTCCATATGATGTGGCGGAGAGGGCGAAAAATGGGGTTGGCATCCCCTTGAGCACGGGAGACAGGCGGCCGGGCTGCCCGCTGCCGCTGGCGCGCCACCCCGCATCATCGCCGAAATCAATATGCTGTCTTTAGCACGCGCGCTGCTGCTTCAAAAGTCTGCAAGGCAAGCAGTCACACACGCCAGTTCAGCAGGTGGCATGCAAGGAAGCACCGTCTGTCCCGCAACTTGCAAGCCTCCCCGCTTGCAGTTTGTCGACTTGCCCTGGCCATGCTAGCAGAATGTCTTTGGTACCTGCTTTGCAACCACAGCTAGCTGCATGGCATCTAAAGCAAGATGTAGTCACCTCATAACAGCTAGCTGCCGTGCAGGGCGGGGCACCACGAGTGTATGTGCACTTCAAACCGCGCTGTTGCCACCACACCGCCGCAGTGGGGGCACATACAGCTGTCGCCCTCCGCCGCTGCGACCAAGCCTGCCAGCTGGCTGCTGCCTGCGCTTGCAGGGGGTCCTGCACCGCGTCCGGCTGCCTCTGTTTCCATTGCAGCGGGGCCGACGCCGCCGGGTGGCTGCCACTGCTGCGGCGGCGTGGGCTGCCCTGGCGGCTGCAGGTGCCAGTGCTGCTGCTGCTGCTGCTGCTGAAACTGCTGTTGCTGAAACTGCTGCTGCTGCTGCACATCCATGGGAGCCTGCTGCTGTGTCTGCACATAGGCAGCGCAGGGCGGAGCCGTCTTGGACGTGACGCCTTAAAGCAAGCCGCAGTGCCATACAGGCAAACCGACGGCGAGCGGCAAGCCGCAGACCCTGGTGCAGTCAGCGAACCGTCACCAGCGGTATTCTCTCACAGCTCAAGCAGGATAAGACATACAAGCCAGCGCCCTACCCTGGTCACAGCAGCCATGCACCTGAAGAGAGATGAGGGAGAGCAGCCCGGCCAGCTCATCTGCCGCCCCTGCCGATGCGCTGCCTGCTGCCAGCGCCTGCTGCACCCTGCAAGGGCGTATGGCAAGGGCAGGGGGAGGGGCGGGTGGGCATGGCACAGCAGCGGCTGTGCGCAGGCCCTGCCGGGCAGCAGCGAAGCGGCGGCAGCTGCCAAGCCGCAGTGCCTGCTCATGCTGTGCCACTGCAAGCACCTGCTGACGGACTCTCCGGCCTCCCGCTCCAGGCCCGCCGCTCGAAGCACCTCGGCTACGAGCTGTGACAGCAGCAGGCAGATGCAGGCGGTGTGGGTCGCGGGCAGGCATGGCGGACAGGGAGGCGGCGGCGGCGGCAGTGCACAGTGCGCTGGGAGCGTTCCGAGATCATCCGACGAGCAGGTGCCACTCACCCGCAGCGCCTGGAGCGGCTGGCCCTGCTGCACGAGCCGGTGCGCTTCGCCGAGCGCGGCGTGCACCTCCCCCTGCCCCAGGAGGCGGGGAGGTGGCGGCTGCATGATGACGTGTATCCGTGATCGGCTGCAGGCACGGTTTGGCGCTGGAGAGCAAGCACTTTGCCTGCTGCTGTGGGTGCTGCGCTCGACCAAGTTGCTTTCTGCAGCTCTATTCGCTCGCCCCCGCTTGCGCTGTGGCCGTCGGTTGCTGTCCCGTGTCTGGCAGACTGCTCCACGCCTGGCTGTTGCGACCTGTGCCCGCCTGGCTGTTGCGACCGGCGCATGGCCCGGCCTCGCTAGGCGCTAGAGAGCAGCCCCGCGCGATGGAGAACCGGCGCAGCACGCGCATCCCCCGCCCTGGGGCGGCGCTCAAGGCGGCCCCCCTGGCGCCGCTGTCCGAGAACCAGGTGCGTTGATGCGCTCCCAATGCTGGTGACGAGCCGTGATCAGTGTCAGAGCAGCTTACCGCCCGCCCCGCGCTCACTGCTGCACCCGCCCCACCCGCCGCCGCCACCCGCCGCCCGCCCGCAGGAGAACACGGCGCCGCTGCCGTCCACGCTGCAGCGCAAGCGCAAGGACATCAGCCCCGCCGGCAAGAGCGGGCCGCTGGCCAAGCGCGCCACTGTGACGTCCACGGCGGCAGCACCCAGCGGGCGGCCGCCGGCGGTGCCGGTGCCGGCCGAGGACAACATCTGGGAGGCGGTGGCGGAAGAGACGGGCTGGACTCTCACCGACTGCCTGTCGCACAAGGTGGCCTTTGCCAAGCGCGCAGATGCCAAAGCCAAGGTGAGGGGATGGTGGTTTGGACCTGTCAGAGGTAGGCTGCCGCGCGGTGCGCACCAGGCGGTGCTCCGCTGGGTGCTGCTCGTGTGTGTTGCAAGCACGGGCTGCGCTGGCGGCTTGCTGGCTCGTGCTGCCGTCCAATCTCTGTCCACCGCACACCCCTGCACTGCTCCTTCCATCCAGGTGGAGGCGCTGGCGCAGCACGTCAAGCGGCTGCGCGCCGTGGGCTGGCACCTGTACGACGCCCGCGAGCGGGCAGCCATGGATGGAGAGGCGCTGGCAGCCTCACTGGCGCAAGAGGAGGCAGCGCGCAAGGAGGTCCGCCGGGGGGACCATACATGCGCACCAATGCGCAGTTTTTGGAGCCGCTGGGGTGCAGGGATTTGTGATGCTGTTTGTCGGCAGCCTTTGGCTGGCAGCTGCCTGCACTTTGCTTCGTTGCGGTTGTCGCGCTGCGCCTGTGGCTCGACCCCACTATACTGTGTGCATGCTTTCACACCCACACGTCTCTCCTGCTGCCGCAGGACCGGGAGGCGCACGACGCCGCGCTGCGCCAGGTGCAGCAGCAGCTGGGCAGCCTGGGCCAGGATGTCAAGGCGCGGGAGGCGGAGCTTGGGGAGCGCCAGGCGGAGGTGCGCACTTCTCATCTCAATCAGGAACTCGTTTCTCTGGTGTTTGATTGAGCATCCTGGGTGTTTAATTGAGCGTTGTGGGAACGCCGCAACTGGGGATGCTTGCTGCACCCTTCATGCGCGTGGCCGGATGCGCGTTGCCAGTATTCCTGCTCCTTAACCTCCCCATGCTGCACCAAACGTTGCAGGTGGAGCGGCTGCAGTCGGAGCTGGCCGCAGCGCGGGACAGCCTGCGTGAGGCGCAGGGGGCGGCACGTACTGCAGCAGCCGACAGCCAGCGATTCAAGGAGCAGGTGAGGGCTGCATGATGCATACCAGGGATTGGAGTTGGCGACCACTTAGGGCAGAAGCAGCGACATAACTTTGTCCGCGCCGGTCTGCTGCATGCTGCTTCTGGCTGCTGGGCATAGCACAGTAAGCGTTGATGCGTGCGAGCTGCGCTTCCTGCTGCGCATCCCTTGCAGGCGGAGGAGCTGGCCTCGCAGCAGAAAGCGCTGAGCGAGATGCAGCAACAGGCGCAGAAGTACAACGCGGAGCTGCAGCAGTACAATAGCAAGATGCAGGGGGAGCTGCAGGTGCGCAGGACATTTGCATTTGACGGCTGGTGTGGATTGAGGGACACAGTACCAGCTGTTGCGTTGCCATGTTAGACTGCCGTGCTGTCCAACCAGCAGCGGTGCTTACAACAGCAGCCATGGCCGGCCATGCAAAATGCTCCTCTTGCGTATCTTTTCTCGCTCACCGCAGGCGGCCAACGAGGCCCTGGCCAAGGCGCAGGCCGACAAGGCGGCGCTTGCAGAGGAGTGCGCTGCGCTCAAGGGCCGCGTCACGGCGCTGGAGGAGCAGCTGGCAGCTGTGGTAGCCACTAGTAGCACCACAGAGCAGATGCGGGCCAGGTGCGGCAGGGCGCGTGGGAAGGAAGCTGCAGGGAGTGCTGGGCTGCGTGCGAGGGCTGAGCTAGGTCAGCTGTGGTTGCAGCGCTTGTGCCGGAGTCCCTGTTGCTGCTTGATGTTGAAATATGACCATGGCCAGCAATGGACTCTGTGCCTCAGGCGCTTTGCATGCTGTGCTGCCGTAGCGCGCTGGAGGACGCCAGCCGCCTGCGTGGCGAGGTGGCGGGCGTGGCGGCGGAGCGGAGCGCGCTGCAGGCAGAGAACGTGCGGCTGCGGGGGGAGCTCGAGGCAGCCAAGTAAGTGGGGGCATCACTGCGGTTGCCCCGCGCTGCCATGCTGTGGTCGAGCGGCGTGCCGCTTACATGTACACAGCGCACATCGATGCTGCACATCGCTGCTGCCGCCGTATGTTTTGCACATGCTGCATGTGGTACAATGCAGCAGGTCCCTGGACTGTGCATGGCCACTGCCACAACTCCATGCAGGCACGAGGTGGAGCGGTTCCGCGACGCAACCGGCAAGGACGTGGGCGCTCTGGAGGCGGAGAAGGCGGCGCGCAGCCATCTGGAGTCGCGCAGCAAGGCGCAGGTGCGTGTTACCCAGAGCCACTTTGTGCTGTGGGGGAGTGGGGGTCTAAAGCCGCTGCCGTGTACTGCTGATGCTGCACCGCCCCGTATGCTGCTGGTTAGACCCTCGACACCTACTTCTGCCCCGCAGGCGGAGCTGAACACCAACCTGCACGAGCAGGTGGTGCTGCTGCGGGAGCAGAAGGAGCTGAGCGAGGCGCGGGCGGAGAAGAGTGGCGCCGAGGTGAAGAAGCTGACCGCCAAGGTGCGTTTGGCTGGGCCTGACCTTGGAGCTTTGGTGGGTTTACATTGCTGTTTCTCCAGCACAGGAGCTAACTCCAGCAGTAGTGCAGCGTTGAAGTGAAGCAGCTGACCGCCAAGGTGTGTATTTCAGAATCTGGGCTGGTACTTTCATTCCCGATGTAGCAGCAGATGCAGCAGAGGTGGGGATCAGCAGGCTGTGCGCTTGAGCTGGGCGCTCCATGCATGCGCGGCAGCAGACCTCCATGGTGCAGAGTGGCGCCGGCGCTCCTGCTGATGCCGTCGCCCTTCTGCTTCTGTCGACTATCATTTGTTGCAGGTCAAGCAGCTGAAGGAGCTTGCTTTGTCTGACGCCCTGGCTTTGTGTGTGCCCTCACTGCCCCCTTCAGTTTGTCTTTCTTCACCATACCGCAGGTCAAGCAGCTGGAGAAGGAGCTGGCGGAGACTGACACTCATCCTCTTTGACATGCACTGCCTGCTGCTGACGCTGGCAGGCACCTGCTCATCCTCTAATTTGCGGCGCAGGTCAAGAAGCTGGAGAACGAGCTGGCGCAGGCGGAGCGCAAGGTGGCGGAGGGCGAGGCGGTGCGCCGCCGCCTGCACAACCAAATCCAGGAGCTCAAGGGTGCGTGGGCTGTATTCTTGCTGGAATAGAGGTGATTGGGTGTGATACAAATGTGGTGCGCCGCCGCCTGCACAACCAGATCCAGAAGCCGAAGGGTGGGTGCGCCTGAAGGCTGATGTTCTAGTGTTCTTGGGGTAATAATTGGGGGTGTGTGGGCCGTCCACGGTTCCCTTGTCCAACACTGCGTCTGCCGTGCCCTGCCTGCCCCCTGCCTGTACACCCGTCACCCAACTCCCGCCCTTTCACCACCCCACTGCCTCCAGGCAACATCCGCGTGTTTGCCCGTGTGCGTCCCGCCAAGGACAGCGAGGCAGCAGAGGCAGCCCTGGGGAAGCCAGTCGTTGGATACCCCACTGCTGGAGACCTGCTGGGGCGAGGACTAGAGCTGCGCCAGCCGGCAGCGGGCGGCGGCCCCAAGGGCGGCAGCAGCAGCGAGGGCCAGGCGCACTCGTTTGGGTTTGACCGCGTGTTTGCTCCCACTGCGTCCCAGGTGGCTGGGGCCGTTTGTGGGCTCGCAAGTGTGCAGTGGTGTTTGCATGCTGTGTGCCGGGCTGCGGCGGGTGCGGTGCCTGCTTGATTGCCATCTGCGCAAAGGCGCAGCTGGAGCTGGCACTGATCCACTCCCACTGTATGCCTGCTCACCACCTTTCGATCCGCGCCTGCTTTGCTGTGCCCGCCTGCAGAGCGAGGTGTTTGAGGAGATCAGCCAGCTGGTGCAGTCGGCGCTGGATGGCTACAAGGTCTGCATCTTTGCTTACGGCCAGACCGGCTCCGGCAAGGTGCGGGGGCGGGTTTGTGCAGGGAGGGCAGGGAACATGTGTGCGAAAGGACAGTGGGACAAGTTGGAGGGGCTTGCCTCATGTATGGCAGTTGCTGCCATCCAAAGCTCACAGCGTTATGGGATCATAGCCAGCAGCATCCCTCTGTTGCGGCCCGCCCCGCATTTGATGCCCACTCGCAAGCCACCCCATGCAGACGCACACCATGATGGGCTCGCCCGAGGATCCTGGCATGATCCCACGTGCCATGGACCAGGTGCAGAAACCGCTCGCTGCTGTCCTCTACACTCGCGGGTGTATCCTGATGCCTGGCGCTGCTGCTGGTGCTGCTGCTGCTTGGCGCCTTGCCTTTCTACCATGTGTGCTACCTGCACTTCTCAGATCTCTGCTGCCCAGCCGCTCAATGCTCTTGCATGATCAAACCTGGATACTCAGTCCCTGTGTGCATTCTGCCCTGCCCAGGTGTTTGCGCACGCCAAGGAGCTGGCGCCGCAGGGCTGGAAGTACGAGATGAAGGCGGCCATGCTGGTGAGAATTGTGATCTTTTGGTTAGCATGTTTCTGTGTGTGATTAATGCGTGTGTGGGTGGGCTGGTCGTGTGTGAAGCAGCGTGCCGGTTGCCTTCCGCGACACATGCGCTGCGATTTCATGATCTCTCAACCTGTGCTGTATGTTCTTTCATGCCCCTTGCAGGAGATTTACAACGAGGAGCTGCGGGACCTGCTGGGCAAGGGGCCGCCCAAGGACAAGAAGCACGCGGTGGGTCAACGTATTGCAAATTGCATATCATGCTGGCAGCTCGGTGGGCATGTGCATGTGCATCCCGGGGGCAGAGGGGCCGCCCAAGGACCAGAAGCACGCGGTGCGGCTGGGGGGTCTGCATGCTGTGCGTCGCCAACGTGTTGCATATCACGCTGGTGGGCATGCGCATTGCACGCGCATCCTGCGGGCAGAGGGCCGCCCAAGGACAAGAAGCACGCGGTGGGTTGGGTGCTTCATTTGTAAAACAGAAGACAACTGCATGTTGTGGGGGCCTCCCGGGCCCAGCTGGCTGCCAATGGACAAGCAGCACGGGGACTTGCAGTATTGTGTTCAAGAACACCCACATCCACATCCTGCCCCTTCCTCCTCTTCCTCCCTGGCCCCAGGTGAGCCACGACAAGGAGAGCACCAGCGTGTCCTACTTGCAGTACTTTGACGTCAGCCAGCCGGAGCGGGTGGCTGCGCTGCTGGAGCGCGCCATGAAGGCCCGCAGGTGAGCTGTGTTGAGTTGTAATGCTGCAAAAATCATGGGGGAGTGGCGTGCTGCTGCACACTTTGACGTCAGCCAGCCAGAGCGGGTGGCTGCGCTGCTGGAGCATGTTATGAAGGCCCGCAGGTGAGCTGTGTTGAGTTGTAATGCTGCAAAAATCATGGGGGAGTGGCGTGCTGCTGCACACTTTGACGTCAGCCAGCCAGAGCGGGTGGCTGTGCTGCTGGAGCATGTTATGAAGGCCCGCAGGTGAGACACTAGCAGGGTGCAATGTTGCCTGAGGGTTGCTCTGAGCCTTGGCCGGGGCAACTGCGTGATGAACCCTGATGTGCCCAAGGTGCTGTTCACAGTTGCTGTGGATTACTGGCGTAACACGCTTGCCCCGCCGCAGCGTGGGCGCCACCGCCATGAACGAGCATTCGTTCACATTCGCTGCAGCGTTTCCACCTGAATGTGTCATGCATTGCCCGCTGTTGCAGCGTGGGCGCCACCGCCATGAACGAGCAGTCTTCTCGCAGCCACATGGTGTTCATCCTGGCCATCGAGGGCAGCAACGAGGGCACGGGCCAGAAGGTCAAGGGTGCGTGTGTGTGGCGCTTGGGCGCACGGGGGCAAACTGTGTCGAAGGGTGTGCAAACAGCCTGATGGCGCTGATATTGGGACAGAGCAGAGTAGCAGGGCCTGTCGTCTGCTTGGTGGCTGTTGTACTGCTGTGGCAACATGCTGCCGCCGCCAGAGCTGTTCCTCATTCTGCGCACCCTCCCCCGCCAGGCATGCTCAACCTGATTGACCTGGCGGGCAGCGAGCGGCTCTCGCGGTCAGCAGTCACTGGCGACCGGCTGAAAGAGACGCAGGTGCGGCGCTTACTGCATGCGTTGAGGCGACAGCTGGGCGTGGGGAGTGTGCATGGTGATTTGGTGGGGGGGAGTAGTCTGCGGTGCCGGGCGACCGGCTGAAGGAGACGCAGGTGCGGCGCTCACTGCATGTGTTCAGGTGACAGCTGAGCGTGGGGAGAGTGCATGGCGATCTGCTGGGTTGGAGTTGGTCAACAGTGATGGGTGACCGGCTGAAGGAGCCGCAGGCGATGCGGTGGGTGGCCATGGTGGATCTCATGCTGTTGCTTTGTATCCCTACAGCTGGTCGGATCGCAACCAACACTCACTCTTCTCCCACCATCACCCCTGCGCCAGGCCATCAACAAGAGCCTGTCGGCGCTGGGGGACGTCATTGCGGCGCTGGGCAACAAGGAGGCGCACGTGCCGTACCGCAACTCCAAGCTCACCTTCCTGCTGCAGAACAGCCTGGGGGGTGAGTGGGTGGCGCCACGCTGCATGCGTGCGCTGCTTTGGACGTGCCGTTGCTTTGCGGCTCGGCAGTCCAGGTCGTGCTGCATTTGACGGGCCGCCACAGCTGGCCTGGAAGCTGTTGAAACTTGCAAGGGCCAGCGCTTTCCAGCGGGCAGCGGTGGCGTCGACCCCAGCCGAGCTTGGGCTGGTGCGGCTGTCTGCAGCCGCCGTTGCACAGCTTGGCGCTACCGCCCATGCTGTTTCCCTCTTCCCTGCCTCCCTGCAGGCTCCAACAGCAAGACGCTCATGTTTGTCAACATCGCTCCCAGCGCCGAGTCGGCACAGGTGCGTTGTTGTTTTTTCTTGAAATGGCTGGCTGCTTATGCTTCCGCTGCTGTGGGTGTCCCTGCTGTGCTGCCCTCTGTTGCTGGGTGCTGCTGCGTCAAAATCCAATCGCAGTGTGAGCATGCGCTGCATCTCTTTCACAGCCTGGCTCACAACTCTTCTGTGCTGCCGCCCGCAGGAGAGCCTGTGCTCGCTGCGCTTCGCCGCCAAGGTGAACGCCTGCGAGATCGGCACCGCCAAGCGCAGCGTGACCACCGGCAAGTGAGGCAGCAGCCTGCGCAGCTGGCGCCACTGACAGCACAGCCAGTCAGCAACGCGGCAGGCCGGATTGGGCGGCCGCCTGCAGGACTGAGTCCGCCTTGACAGCTGCCGGCACCTCACGTTCTCAAGTACGGCCCCCGAAAGCACAGCCACCCGCTGGCTTCTCTATCCACAATCCTAACTGTTGAACCACCCACCCACCTGAGGACCGACTCCCTGCTCTCTCTCCCCGACTGACCGACCCCTGAGGACTGATCTTGCGGCACACCCTGCCACTGTATTCCACTCCACCTTTCCCGATTCGCCCTTGCTGCTGCCTGTAGCAGGGACAGCCACGATGTTGTAACACCCGGCAGCAGAAGCATTCCCATGTGTTTGAGTCCTGAAACAAAAGGGCTGCACGCGTGAGCTGGGGCAGCAGTGCCCACTGAGACGTCAGGCTGGCGGCGGCAGCGCCAGCGCCGGCCGGCTGCGGCTGAGTGACGCCACGGCGCTTGTCAGACGAGCTTCAAACAGTGTAAGCGGCGCGATGTGAAATCAGAGATCCGCGTTTGTGAGCCTTCCACTGTATGGGAGCCCTGAGAGAGGTGCAGGGCAGCTGCCACCTCGGCCGTTCCTGCTTCCCCTTGCTTGAAACGCGTAGTTCTTAGTCCCATTGAGTGATTGCGGGTTGCCCAGTTCAAAGCGGGTTGCCCTGTGACCGGCCCTTTACGAGCCACGTCTCCCGATTGCCACGTGCCGCCTGGAGGCCCATCGCCGCTACCAAGCGCTGCATCGGGTGTACTCTGATCGCCTGGGCCTCGCTGCATCGAGCTGCAAGGTGCGCTGCGCCCGTGAGCGCTCGTCGCCGCGTTATTTCGAAGTGCGGCCTGCGCTGGGCCCCCTGCTTCCTTGCCGCGACATGAGTAGGCTTGGAGAAGCAGTCCAGCGCGCGAGATGGCCGCGCAAGCTCCTGGCCGCCCGCCGCCGCGAGCGACCTTGACCACAGGACGCGCCCCTCCGCTGCAGCTGGGACTTGGCTGCAAACACGAATGCACCAGCCCCTCCACACTTGCAGGTTTCGACTCCCGTGCACAGGCAGCTTGTGCAGTCAGCGCAGGCAGATGGGCACCAGCGGCGCTGCGCAGCGCCGACCGGCGCTGCGCCCGCTGCCGTTCGCGCTGCTGCTGCTCCCGCTGGTGCTGTGTGCGGCGCCGGCTGCCGCACAAACTGAGTACCTAATGCTCAAGTTGTGAGTTGAGGTGAAGGGCGTTTGTGGATGCCAGAGTATGCGCAGGGCTGGTAGATGGCCGGTGTGCAGTGTTGATCTGGCCATGTGACCGCTGCTGGCCGCAGATGCGTGCGCGCCTTGTACTTGCATTTGACAGCTTAACCGCAGCCCTGACGAACCCGCCCACCCAGCATCCCCAACCCTTCGCCGCTGCCCCTGCCACCTGCAGCGGCTGGGCCCCCACCTACTGCTATGATGCACAGCGCACGGGACCCTACTGCGGTGCCACCACGCCGCCCGGCGCCTTTCGCATCAACCGGCTGTTTGCGGCTGACGGCAATGGTAACAGCCGCGCCGGATGTGAGTGGGGGCAGGGCCTGACAGGGGGGCTGCTTGTAAGGCTGGGTCAGAAGGTCTGGCTGCTGGCTGGACTAGGCCGGCTGCCTCTGTGGGTGCACCCGCACCTGCGCATGCCTGCAGCATGCGCAGCATGTTTCTGTTTAGCACTCGACTGCCACCGCGCCCTGCAGGCTCCGGCCCCGCCTTTGACGCGTCCCTCATCTCGCAAGACCTGCTGCCCCAGCTGCGCTGCACGTGGGGCAGCTATGCAGGTGTGCCGGGGCCGGGGGCAAGCTGTCGAGCTTAGCATGCACAGCGTGGCGGGGCCGGCGGCATGATCCAGCCACAGCCTACCTGTTTGCATCGGTCTGCCCTGTCCCCCATGCATGCCGCCCTCCCAACTCTGTCCAACCCCTGTGACTGCTTGGGCCTGCAGCGGTGGACAACTCAGAGGCGTTGTGGCGCGGCGTGTGGGGCGAGGATAAGGAGAGCGGCGTGTGCACGGGGCTGAGCGTGGGAGACTGGGCGCGGCTGGCGGCACACCTGTGGACCACCTACAACCCCAATGTGAGCCCTGTGCAATCTGACACCTCACTACATTCTGTTCGTCTATGTGGGATGGGGCAGGCTGGGTGACCCCTCCGTTCCGAGCCCCCACATGTCGAGCAGCCCAACGCAAGAAACCTCCACAGCCGCCGGCCAGCAGGCGCTCCCTGCTGAGCTGCCCTGCCTCCTGCTGAGCTGCCCTGCCTCCTGCGCCTCGCCGCTGCTGTGCGCAGAAGGCGCTGCAGGGCGCGGGCATTGCCGCGGGCGACACCTCTTCCGGAGCTGCCATTGTGGATGCGTTCCGGGAAGCGTACGGCAAGCAGCCGCGGGTGGTGTGCCGCGATGCCGAGTGAGCTGCTGCTGACTGCTGTTGCACATGCTGTGACTGCTTGCCTGCTGTCTGTGCAAAGCGGCCGTTTGGTCCTTTGACAGCTGTACGGTAGCAGGCACAAAGGCGTGAGCCTGCCCCGTGTGTGCTGCACTTGTGCACCGCCTGCAGGCACGCAATACGCTCAATCATCCCGTGCTCTCACCCCTATGCTTCCCTCTCTACTCATTACCGCGCCGCAGCATGCTGCAGCTGTCGTCCGTCACGCTGTGCTTCCAAGGCAGCTCGCCCTACAGCCTGGTGGACTGCCCAGCCGGGACTGGTGGCTGCACCGGCGAGGAGGCAGTAGATCTGCCCGACGGGCCAGCGGTAAGTGTGGCAGCTGGTTGCAGTTTGCTGCTGTGTATGGTAATTCGGCGGTGATCAGCGGCTGTCCCGCTATCTGCACGCCACATCAGGAATCACACCTGTGCTGCATCGTGTGCTGACCTGGCCGCCCGTCCTTGTCTACCACTTCATCGCAGCCCTCCGACGAGTGCGCTCAGTTCTACGGACTGGGCTCCTCAGTGCAGCCCAGCTCGCCGCCGCCAGCAGCAGCCAGCCCCTCGCCGCCACCGCCCGCCGCCTCCCCTTCGCCGCCGCCGCCGCCGCCCTCCCCTTCGCCGCCGCCGCCGCAGCCCTCCCCTGTGCCCCCGCCGCCGCCGCCCTCCCCTGTGCCATCTCCGCCTCCAAAAGCGGGAGCAGCCAGCGGCGGTTCACTGAATCAGACCCCCGAGCAGCAGGACGGCCCTGTGTATTACATGCAGGTCGGCATACCTCTATATATTTATTGCGTACAAGTAGAGTGCGGTTGAGTTCAGCTGGGCATCAAAATGGGTGAAGCGCTTGGCACGCTGCTTGAATCGCAGTTTGCACCCATGCTGCTGCTGCTACCCATTGCATTCAGGCTCAAGAGGTGGAGTGGGACTATGCGCCCTCCGGCCTGAACATGTGCAACGGCAAGCCCTTCAACGTCACCGCCAACTCGGGTGCGTGGCTGTGGACACGAGGGTGGCTGGGTAGGCGGGCGCAGTTGTTTGCAGTGTTGGGCAGAGTGTGCTACAGTGTGTATTGTGCGGCGGCAAGGCAGGCATGTGTAGACTCTGCATTGCGCCGTTCAGTGCAGATAATTCAGTTACAGGTGAATGTTTGCGTTGGTTTCATCAGGTGACACTTGGTTCTCTTCCGCTGCGTGCGACCCATCCATGTGGACCGAGCAAAAGATCTGGGGCGCAAGCACGAACAGCACTGCACCAAATTGCATCACCGGCAGGCGTGCACACCGTTCCCTCCTCGCAGGCGACCCCTCTGTCTGGACGGAGCAAGGGCTGGGGCGTAAGTACAGGAAGGCGCTGTACCGCGCCTACACGGATGGCAGCTTCCAGGTTAGCTGCTGCGCTGCGCTGTGCTGTGCGTGCTGTGCTGTGCTGCGCTGTGGTGTATACCAGTGATCACTGCCTGCTGTGCCGAGCTGTGCTGCGTTGCGTAGCACTGCGCTGAGCTGAGCTGTGCGGCATGCCTGGATCTTCCAGTGCTTTGTGTTCTCTCTGCTGCTTCTGCCAACAGAGCGGCAATGTAAACCTTCGGAGGCGCACCTGCACCGCGTGTCTATTTTTACAAAAGCCACCCTGGGTCTCTCTTCTCCTATTTTCTGCAGACGCAGCAGGAACGCGACCCCTCCGAGGCGCACCTGGGCCACCTGGGCCCGCTGATGAAGGCGGCCGTGGGCCAGACCATCACTGTCTACCTCAAAAATGCCCTGTCCTTCCCAGTCAACCTCAAGGTGCGGCTTTTTCGGCTGAAACCCGCCGTCTGCGTGAACTTGACTAAAGCAGTCTTTTGATCTTGGTGATTGCCCTGTCCTTCCCGGTCAACCCCAAGGCAAGTGCTGCCGTCCGAGTGCGTTGATCAGCCCACAAACGAGCGCTGCAGAAACTGCGCTGTGCGGCCCCGCTGCAATTTTGATTGCGGATTGCACGGCACCAGCTTGTAAGCGCCCAGCCGCCGAACATGCAAACAAGCAAGCATACACTGTTCCTGCGGCCCTGTTGCCACTGCTGCCGCCGCATTTGACATCCCTCCACTATGCCGCTGCCTCTGCTCTCTGGCCCGCAGGTGGTGGCTTTCGAGGACGATGCAGCCCCGGTGCAGCCGGGGGCCACGCAGGCCTACCGCTTCAAGGTGGAGACCAGTGCAGGACCGGGCCCCAATGAGCCCGGCGCCAAGCTGTACCTGTACCGGTGAGAGAATGCAACGCTTGGTGCGATAAATGCAACAGCCATTGGCTAAGGTCTTGTTGATGGCGTTGTTTCGTTTGGTTGGGATCTGGAGGCACACAGCTCTCGCGCTTCGCCAGCCATCTGAGAAGCCATACTTCTCACTGGCTAGCGGGCCTCTTGCTCCCGCAGGTCAACTGTCGACCTTGCAAAGCACGGCGATGCAGGGCTGGTGGGGCCCCTTTTGGTCAGGTGAGCTGCCGGCGCCACTGCTGCCAGTTACAGCCACGCAACTGGGCAGATGCGCTACAGCACGCTCAGTGATGTGTGCCACCGTGGCTGTGCTGCTGCAGTTTGATTTGACAGCCGCCTGCGCTCGCGCTGCCCCCTTACTGCCCCTTTGCAGCAACACGCCGCCAGTGCTGTCGGCGGCGCGGGACTTGATCACGGTGCTGCAAATCATAAACGAGGGCAACTCGCCTTTTATCGAGGACAATCTGGCGGGGCGCACGCCAGGTGAGCGAGGGCACTGGGGTGCTGTGTTAAAGTAAATCTGATCAGGCGGTCCCAATGCAGCCTGCTGCCGAAACGTTGCAACACCGTGCGCCGTAATGCAACACACACTGCCGGCCACATCAGGAGTGGCAGCTGTGGCGTGTCCTCCCGGATAGCCGGCTTGCTGCAAGGCCGTCGCTGAAATGCAACACACGCTGCCGTCGCCAAAATGCAACACCTGCAGACCAGCTGGGGCTGGAGGACCAGGCGGCGCTGGACGAGGCCAACATGAAGCAGTGAGTGTTGAGGTTTTCTTTTGAGTCCAGACATTCAGCTGCGGTGAAGTGCATGACGCAGCGAGCTGGCCCACAGGCAGCTTGGAGGCGGCAGTTCTGGGCTGGGCAGCCGCCGCTCACGTGCACTTCTTTTGTTCGATCAGCCTGCCCTCTTTTGTTCGATCAGCCTGCCCCAGAAACCTTGCCAATGCCCCCCTGCTCCTCCCTGTGCTCCACAATTTGTTTCAGCACCATCAACGGCTACCTGTTCTGCGCCGGTGCATCTTGGCCTCCCAGCGTTCAGTCAGCGAATCATCAATAGAAACATTCCACCCTCCTGCCCATCCCACCAGCACCATCAACGGCTATCTGTTTTGCAACGGAGCGACCAACCTGACCTTCAAGCAGGGCGAGCCGGCCCGATGGCACATGGCCTCCCTGGGCAGCGAAACCGATGTGTGAGGCATGCTTACTAGCAACGCTGGGCGTTTCGTGGTTGCAAGCCGCGGGAGGGCAGAGTGGGGCTGCGCTGCTGTTGCCGCACTGTTCCGTGCCGTACCATAGCATGAATCAGCTCCTGCCTTAAACTGCTTTTCATTCCCGTCTCCCTGCAGGCACAACGCCCACTTCCACGGCAACACCGCCCTCTAGTGAGCAGCGTTTGCGTTGCCTTTGGCTGCATGCATGCGCGCACGCCTGCTCTGCGCTCGGGTTCAGTCGACTGCCTGCCGCCTGCACTTACTAGTTAACCAACCATTGCTCAACGACCTTTTGCAACGTTCTGCGGCCTTCTTGCTGCAGCATGGGCCGCCGTGTGGACCAGGTCAACCTGCTGCCGGGCAGCACCCACTCGCTGGACTTCTCCACGGAGAACTCGGGCACCTGGTGAGCGGTCCTGTTGCACGAGTGGGTAACGTTTCAAATGCACTAGCTGCATGCAACTAGTGCAATTGAAACGTTACCCACTCGTGCATGTTGTGCGGCTCTCGGCGCTGTCCCCGCACTGACTTTGCGCCCTGCTGGGCGGATGCTGCAGGCTGCTGCACTGCCACATCGGGGACCACATCGCGGCTGGCATGAAGGTGAGAAGGGAAGGCGGGCGTGGCGTGGCAGAATGGGAGGCGAAGGAGGGCGTGGAGGCAATGTGTGGTGGTGGGGCGTGCCCAATCTTGAACAGGTGCAGTGGCGAGCTGCATTCCCAAGTGCAGCGGGCATGCACCGCCTCCTAATCTCTACTCTCACAGCACTTCGTGCCAACTTGTGATGTCTCTCCTTGTGCCCCACAGGCGATGTACACAGTTGCGAGGGACCCCAGCCTGCCGCCCCATGCCGGCGTCAAGCCAGGCCAGACGGGCACCGTCAGGTGCGCACTTATTCCTGCAGCAACCACGTGCAGTCTGGCCAGCCCGGCTGCTTGCGTTGTGCTGAGCGGCCGCCTGCCTGCCAGGTGCTGAGTGCTTAGCAGCGTCATTGAATAGCCCGTCTGTTCCCAGCATCCATCAACTCGCCGAACTGCTACTGCAGGAACCACTTGACTGTTGCAGACAAAGTGGACTGGCATTACGCCTCTTTGCTACTTGCTTCCATACTGGGCCAACACAACTTGTTCCTCATAAGTCCCTCGCCGCTTGCAGGAACTACTTCATTGCTGCGGACGAGGTGGACTGGCAGTACGTGCCCAAGGGCAAGGACCTGTGCGGTACCGCAGGACCACAGGACCTGCCGCAGGAGCTGGCCCACCTGGCGGGCGAGACGTTCCGCAAGGCGCTGTACCGCGAATACACTGATGCCAGCTTCACCACGCGCCGCATGCCCAGGTGGGGCGAGGAGTTGCGGTGTTGCCTTGCAGTCGCCAGCTGTGCTTGGGTTGTATACTGGCGGCGCAACCGCCGTGCAGCTCAATCAATCCTGTCTCTCGGTATTCGGTTTGCAATGCGGTGGAGGCGATTGCATCACCGCCTAAACCGTGAAAGCAGCTGCACTGCCTGGCTGCTCATTTACCCGTTCCACATTGCTGTCCATTTCTCGCCTGCAGTGGCGATGACTATATCATGGGCATCATGGGGCCGCTGCTGCGAGCTGAGGTGGGCGACACCATTCGTGTCACATTCAAAAACAATCTGAAGGACCACGCGGGTGAGCCAGCTCAGCTGCCTGAGTTGCCACGTGCAGACGGCGGGCGCTGCCGCTGCTGGGCTGCCGCCAACGTCGCTGCTGTCGCAGCTGCCGCCGGTTTGAGACTCTAGCGAACCACCCTGCAGCCTCTTAGGCGGTGTCTTGCCTTCCGACGCCGGCCCATGCAGTGACGCTGCACCCCCACGGGGTGGCCTACTTGAAGGGCAGTGAGGGCTCGCCCTATGAGGATGGCAGCACAGGTGAACAGCAGCCTTGCTTGGGGGAATGCAAGAGGATGAATGAGTTGCATACTGCTGCAAGACCCAGCCGATTATGCATGCTCTTTTGCCGCCACTGGCCGCTTGCCTGCGGCCCCATTATATCAATGCTCATGACTGACATGCAGCGGCAGACAAGGGCGACGACTATGTCCAGCCGGGCACCACCTATGTGTACGAGTGGCACGTGAGTCCATGGTTTGCTGCAGCTTGCTCCTACACAAGCAAGTGCCTTATGCACAAAGCAGCCAGCAGCAGCAGCAGCAGCAGCAGCCAACAGTGACAGCGGGTGTGGCAGAATTTGCTGACGCAGGGCGCTCTGGCTGTGGGCGGCCCACCTTTGACATCCAGTTTGTGTGTGTTCGCTTTTCTTCTCAGCGATCACAGCAGCCAATGCAATTCCTGTTTGGCTCCTGCTGCAGGTGCCAGAGACTTCAGGTCCCGGCCCCCGCGACCCCGACTCTATCATTTACATGTACCACTCTCATGTCGGTGAGCTCGGGGGCGCATTGCTGGCAAGCGCAGCAGTGGAACTCTAAGAATGGCGCCTCTTCCATGTGCTGTCCGTGCGCACTATAGCATGCTGGCCACGCCTGCTGCGCCTGCTCTGCTCGTAAAGCTGTCGCTGCCTGCTCCCGCCTCATCCCAAACCCTTGCAGACGAGGTGGCGGACGTGTACTCGGGCCTGCAAGGCGCAATCATCATTGGGCGCAAGGGCCAGCTGCGCCCCGACAGCCTGGTGGCCAAGCAGGTGAGACGGAGGGGGATAGTGCATGCACTGCGCTGTAGTTGAAGGGGTCGCTTGCACTTGGCTGAGCTGACATTGCTCTGATGCGTGATGGGTTGGTCCCACAATCGGACGTCCCCCTGATCACCAATCGCCACCCCCGCAAGCTCTCCTCCCAGCGTTGCACTCTACCTTCAACCTGTGCAGGTGGACCGCGAGATGGTCTTCTTCTTTTCGGTCATCAACGAGGCGGCCACGCTCTTCACCAAGCAAAACGCGGGCAACGACAGCGGCTACCCCGCGCCCGTGTACCGCCACACCATCAACGGTGAGGCTAAATGCTGCAGTTTCTTTCGTTGCAGATGCCTTGCTCAGGTGTGACTGCCTGCCACGCCATCAACAGTGAGCCACCAAATCAGCTGCGACTGCTGCACTGGTGCAAGGTGTGCCCCAGTGCTTGCCACCCAGCACGTTGCCCCCACAATCCTCTGCATTCTGCCTCCGTTGGCCGCAGGCTACTCGTGGTGCAACATGCCGCAAATTGTGTTCCAGCAGGGCGAGCGCGTGCGCCTGCACATCATGGCCCTGGGCACTGAGAGTGAGCTTCTTTCATTCCATTTTCATCTGCGTCAGAACCCTTCCAGTCGACGGCTTGCAATGCGCTGCTGACGCTGCCTGCACAGCGTAGCCCTGGGAACAAAGAGTGAGCCGCCCTGCTTGTTGTCAGCAGCCAGCCACGCGGCCTGGCACTGCAGCAGCGAAAGCTGGCCAGTCAGCGGTGTGGCGGAGAACACGGGGCAAACCGCACGGCAGTGCTGGCAGTGGCGTGTGTTCAGGCCCAAGAATATCCCACTTTCTTACCGATGACCCATCATGCAGTCGACATCCACGCTCCGAACTTCATGTTCCAGTCGCTGAGCCTGTCGGGCCAGGAAACAATGGCCGCCGCCCCGTGAGCTGCTGCTGCTGCTGCTGGGCCTGCTGCAATCCCTGCACCGCCCTGCTGCCGCAGGGCCTTCAACGCCCTTGCTCTCTGCCTGCCGGCTCACCAATGCTCCCTTGCATGGCCCTCCCTACCTGCCGCAGCATGTTCCCTGGGTCGATGCACAGCTTTGACCTGGTGGCAGCCAATCCCGGTCCCGCGCTGCTGCAGTGCCGCGTGGCCGCGCATGTGGCTGCAGGTGGGCACTGCTGCTTGCGGCTGGGATGGGTCGCTTGCAGCAGGGTGCCTGTGCTTGAGCAAGCGTGCTAGGCTGACTCAGTGTGACATAACGCGAGCAGGCGCGGCTGACCATATGACTCTTAAGTTTCTCATTTTGTCCAGGCATGCGCGCCCTGGTGGAGGTGAAGGAAAGCTTCTCAATCGCGGAGGAGGGCAAGTCGACAGCGGGGGCAGCCACCACGGCGGGGCCCTACTACATCACAGGTGGGCTCAGAACTAGCACAGGCAGAGGAGCTCAGGGGGGGCCTGCGTGGGAGGGCTTTGTGGGCAGGATGCTCCTCTCAAGCCGTTGCAGGGTATTTGGCGATTCACTCCAATCTCACGCTTGCACACTGATATAGCGCATGAATCATGCCTGACAGGCTTCTGCCCCGCCGTTGCCTTTCCCTCTTTGCTGCAGCGGAGCAGCAGCAGTGGAACTACGCTCCCCAGGGCATCGACGCCTGCGCCAACACCGACTATGGCGATGCCGCCTCTGTGTTCCTCAACCGCTCTAATGCCACGATTGGCAGCGTGTACACCAAAGCGGTGAGGGGGGAGGCTGCCTGTCCCTTGCAACGGCAGGCATGCAGCAGCCGCTGCATCGGCCCACTGCCTCCACAACTCCAAATGCTGCTGGCTGCCGGTGGAAGGTATTGATTTTGCCGCCATCCCAAACCACTCCGACTGATGACGGAATGAGGCACAATGATTATCTGTCGCTCAAACAATATGGATCACACACATGCAGGTGTATGTCGAGTACACAGACGCCTCGTTCACCACCCCAAAATTCAAGGCCGGCAGCCGCGGCCTGCTGGGCCCCACGCTGCGGGTGGAGGTGGGGCAGGTGCTGGAGATCGTGTTCCAGGTGAGAACTGTTGAGAGTCCGTCCGCGGCTGTCACGGCCAGAATGATGCTGGCTGGCTGGCTGGCTTCGTCACGGCAGCACGTTGCCACATGGCGGGGGCTCACGTGGCCATGGCGGCTGTTTGCGCAACGGCTCTGCCCTTCGTGTGCACTCGCTGCAGAACCGGCTGCCATTTGAGGTCAACCTGATGCTGGATGGCGGCCTAGAGCTGCTGAGCGCGGTTGACGACAAGAACGCCAGGTGCGCATGCATGGTTGGACTGACAGCGAATTGGCTGGCCGGTGGTTGTGTCACAGGTGGTCGTCGCACGCAAAACGCAGTTGCGACTTTGAAGGCATGTCCCGTGCCCAGCGTGCACCTCGAAAGCAATCAATTCACTGCCACCTTGTCCTGCCGTCCCTGCAGCCTGGCTCATGGCGCACCGGTGGCGGCACGCCCTGAGGGCGGCATGGCCGGCGGCACCGTCACGTATCGCTACCTTTCGCTGAACACGTGAGGCTCCTTGTTTGTTGCTTTGTTTGCTGGCTTATCGAAGGAAGGCTGCTGCGCTGAACAATTGAGCTGCCTGCTCCTTTAGAAATTTGGCAGCCACATGAGCTCAGCCTTTGTCTGCATGCCGCACTAACTTTCCTGCTGGGCAGGACGGGTCCCGGCTCCGAAGACCTGCCAGTCGTGCCCTACGTCTCTACCTCTTCTTTTGCTTCCCGCTTACTCTACTGGACAATCACTGTCCTGCATGCAGCACTGGCCCGGGTACAGAAGATCTGTCAGTGGTTCCCTACGTCTACACCTCGTCGATCGACCCGGCAGCGCACTCCAACGCGGGACTGGTGGGAGTGCTGGCGGTTGGCGCACCTGGTGCCCTCTCTGGGTGAGAGCCTCTGGGGCTGTGCACACTGGACATTAACGTGGCTTGCAGGCGACCTGTTTTGGAGGCCTGCCTGACATGGTCCCCCTGATGCTGACAATCCATAACCTCATTCTCTTCCACCCGACATGCCCCCCTGCTGCAGGCCCAGCGGGCTGCCCGAAGGCATCAAGGACATGGCCCCCCTGCTGTTCACCATCTTTGACGAAAACGCCTCGCCCTTCCTCAAGGCCAACATGGCGGGCGTGGCGGAGCCTGCCACAGAGGAGGCCAAAGGTGCGTGGGCTGTCCTTTCTTTCTTATCTCTCCGCCCCTTCTGTGTGTGAGGGGGTGCGGCAGGCAGTTTTGCGCGGCGTTTTGTAGGTACTTAACAAGCAGCCGCTGCTGTGCGCTGTGGTGTCCCGGAGCCCGCCACAGAGAGGCCAAGGGTGAGCGGTTGTTTCACACATGTGCAGAGACTTGGCTGGCACCAGCGCTGGTGACTAGCTGGCGCCGTTGCGGCCGGGGTGTGGCAGGGCCAAACGCTGCCGCTTGAAAAGAAACAAGAGAAAAGAAAGCAACTGCTGCTTGCAACGGCGCTGCTGTTTAACCACCCTTCCCGGCCCGGAGCAGGCCTCGGCGTGCCTCAGCGTGCAGCTCTCCATACTGCACCCACACAAACCCCGCCCGCTTGCAACTGCCCCAACTGCAGCCGCGTTTGAGGAGAGCAACCTGAAGCACAGCATCAACGGGCTCATGTATTGCAACCTGCCAGGTGGGTGCACCAGTGCTGGCGCCTTGCAAGCCAACCTGCGGCGTGGAGGTGCTGCCTCCTGAACCTCGCTCGTCCTGCCTGCCTGCCGCACTCTCCTTCCCGAGCAAATCCACACCCACGGCCGCCTGCAACTGTCAACCAAAACTGCCGCAGGCCTGTCCTACCTGAGCGGCAGCACCGTGCGCTTCCTGCTGCTCGGCATGGGATCGCAGGTGGGCCTCGTTTGGCAGGTTTTGAAGCGGCTTGGTCTGTCACATTAATGCCCCAGCCGCAGTATTGCCCAGCCGCCACCTGGGAAATGCGCTGTGGATTGATAGTGCAGCGGCCCAATCAGTCCTTCGTTGGCCGCGTGAGGATGCAGCAGTGCACTTGCCTATACTCTTACCCTCACCCACTCTTTACCGCACCCCCAGGTGGACCTGCACTCGGTTGTGTTTGACGGCCAGCTGCTGAGGAGCGGGCGCGGCGCCGGCAGGTGGGCGGCTGTGTGTAATGGGTTGCGAAAGCCGGCAATGGCTGACAAGCGGATACATGCAGCTCCACCGCTCTACGAGAGGTAGTACCTCTGCTGCTCTGCCACAACACTTTTGCCTCACTGCTCTGCCCGGGCTGCCTTCCCGCAGCGTGGAGCTCATTCCCACGGTTGCACGTGCCGCCGACGTGACGATGCAGCAGGCCGGCACCTCGGGCATTTATTGCGCGGTGAGAACTGGTTGGCATGTAGTCAGCTTGAAATTTGAAGGCCGCAAAGTGCCTTTGCACCTCGGGCATCTACTGCGCGGTGAGGCTGCTGCCGATCGGCGTTGTGTGCGCTGTGCGCTGTGCGCTGTGCGCTGTGAAGTTGTCCCGTGCGCTTGCTGCCTGTCTAGAAAGCACAATGTCACTCATCCGGCCGCCGCTGTGCTGTCAACAACCCGCCGCAGGTGCACGACCATTACGTGGCCGGCATGCACGCCACCGTGGACCAGCTGTTCACCGAGGAATACCAGGCGCGGTTCATCGCGGCCTACTGGCGCGAGATCCAGGCGCACCCGGCGGTGATCGGCGGCCACGTCTGGAACCTCGCCGACTTCCGCACCGCGCAGCACCACCGCCGTGTGGTGCTGAACCACAAGGGGGTGTTCACCCGCACCCGCGACCCCAAGCTGGCAGCGT
>VFQQ010000936.1_pt1 | contig 47451 bp, 82 predicted proteins | sample 3512341 | NCBI WGS metagenome assembly VFQQ01 (sample SAMN10412373, study PRJNA504923) | tailings metagenome | isolation source: Relicate 2 Philex TSF1 revegetated site | place: Philippines: Tuba, Benguet | collected 2017-08-29 | reverse complement strand
GCCAGGCGCCAATGTAGTAGTCATCGGTGATCTGCGGTCGAGCAGAAGAGGGACAGAGTGAGATGGCAGCTGGGCCGCGAGGGCAGCTTCTGAGCGCTGATGCGCTGATGCCCAGCCATCCTCCAACCCCATGCCTGCTGGCAGGCTGGCGATTGATCCGCAGCGTACAAGCTTGCTGGCCAGCAGACTCCAAGCATGACAACAACAAAGGGCTTCTGGCCGTTCCCTTGTGCTCAGTGGCTCGAATGGCAGCCCCACCTGGCTGAAGGCGGGCTCGGTGCTCACGCGGCGCTGCAGGGCCAGCTTGGCGCGCAGGCCGGCGTGGTAGGGCCACAGCAGCGAGAAGCTGAGCGGGCTGATGGTGCCATCAGCACTCTGCGGGGATGGGGGCGATGCATGGCATGCAGCAGTGGGCCATGGATGCCTGCCATGAGGAGCACGGCCATGCAGACATAGACGGCACAGCACCGTTGCATAGCCACTTGCCAGCCGAGCCGCCAAATGCACCCACCTTGCCCAGCAGCCCGGTGGTGCGCCCAGCCATCGTCTCCGTGGCAGCGGCTGCTACCAGCATGCCGGTGCCCGCCACGTGCCACAGCACCACGGAGACGGGGAGCGGCAGCACGTGGCGGAGGCCCCACGCCGAAGCGCCGACGATGCCTGCCAGCCCAGCCACGATCGAGCTGATGTGCACGCCCATTGCGGCGTCCCAGTAGGGCTCGAGCAGTCCCACAAGCCGGCTCTCCTGCTGCTGCTGCTGCTTGGGGCCGGTGTGCAGGGCGGCACGCTGTGCCGCGGCTGAGAGGGAGGCTGGGCGGCGGCCTGGCAGCAGTGCACGGCGCGTGGAATTGGCCACTGACGCCAGGAGGGCCGGCAGTCGGGTGTTCATTGGGGAGATGCCGGGTGCTTGATGGAGGCAGCTGCACCGGCAACAATCGCAGAAGACTTGCAGCCATCATCGATCACTTCCTGCACAGAGCAACGAGGCCCAGCTGCAGCAGAGCTTCGGGGCAGGGGCCCCAGTCAGTCAGTATGGTGCTCTCCCCGGCCACCCAGGCCCTCCGGAAGGAGATGAAAATCAGGGCGAGAGTGGAGGCGATGTGAGTGCCGCGCGGGAGGGGCCCCAGCTGCCGCCGCCGCCGCCGCCGCCGCCGCCGCTCCCCCCGCATCCTGCCGTGTGTTGCATCTGCCCAGCCCTCGCACTGCCCCTATCGCTTGCTGCCTGCTGCAGATTCAACAAGCACGAGGATGATTTCGAAAGCAAGCAGGAGTTTGACGACTACCTGGAGGAGCGGGAGGACATCAGTGAGTCGCTTGCTGGCTGCGTTGCAAGCTGTGGCTGGTGCGGCGCAGGCAGAGCGTGCCAAGCCATGATGCCATGCCCGCTTGTAGCATGCTCAGGCAAAGCGCAAAGACCTGCTGTGCCCTGCCTGCTAATCTCCAGTCTTCAACCTGGCCGAGGGGCACTGCCGTGGCTGAGCTGGGCACTCTCGCACACTCTGCCCTGCCCCTCACAGTTTGTGGCTGAGATGTGCACTCTGTCCCACACTCTGCCCTGCCCTCGCAGTCTTCAACCTGAGCGAGGGGGTTGACGTGGCTGAGATGGAGCGCAAGGTGGAGCAGTACCGGCTGGCCAACGCAGAGTCCATCATCCGAAACGAGGCCAGGAGGTGCGGGCGTGGTGCTTGCTTTGGGGGAACCGCTTGCTGCTTTGCGGCGAGCCTATGCCGGCTGGCCAACGCAGAGTCCATCATCCGCAATGAGGCCAGGAGGTGGGGACGGGGGACCAGCTGCTTAGTGTGTTGGAGAGCCAGCTGCTGGCTTGGCAGGGTGTCGTCTTAGATCTGCAGTAGTGTTGGCTGGCTGGAAACTGACTTGTTTAGAACCACCTTGTTGTTGCTCATTTGCTTCGAAGAAGGTTTGCCACCAGCTGTAATGCAACTGCAGGCTGCCGCCCGTGCCTGCATGCACACCATCAGTCCAACTCGCTCCCACACGCTGCAGAGCGGAGGAGCTGCGGCGCAAGGCAGCTGCTGGGGAGGAGGGCGCGGGCCATGCAGGGATCAGCGGCACGGCTGCAGCATTCGCAGAGGGCGCAGACGCGGAGCCGCACCAGGTGCGGTGGCGATGGGGAGGCCTCTGCTGTGGGGTGGGCTGCTGTAAGCCAGAGCAGCATGTGGATGCGTGGCATCTTTGCAGCGGCGTTTGAAAGCTGCCGTGGGCAGGCAATGCTCGATTTTGGAGCATGCCCTCCCACCTCAACAACCGGCAGCCCGACTGCCAGACCACTTGCTTGCTTACCATTCTCAACGGTTCTGTATGTGCCCTGCAGGGCATGGAGTACACGGCAGCCATGCCGGAGGCGGCAGCAGCGGCCGTGCTGGGCATGTGAGTGCAGTGCTGCCCTGCACTGCCCTGCCGGATTTGCAGCTTTTTGTGCAGTTGCCCAGCAAAGTGAGCCCGTCGCCGTTGTCTCCCTTGCTGCAGGGGCACCGCGCCCGTGCCGCTGTCGTCAGCGGCGGCGGATGCAGCAGGCAACCTGCAGGCGCCGGGCGGCGGGCAGCTGTCCAGCGAGGCATGGCGGACCATGGCGCTGTCCAGCGGCTGGCGGCCAGAGTTTCCAAAGCGCAAAGCGCTGGAGCAAGCCTTTGGCTCCGTGCTGGTCTTCTAGCTTGTAATGGCACGCGCCTGCACTGCCGCTGCATGGTGTTTTCCCCTTGACACATTCCACCCAGTTTTGAAGCACTGTTTCTTCCCGCTCCTTCCTCTGGTCCCCCCGCTCGCCTCTTCCTGCGCTGCCCGCTGCCCTGCTCTTCTTCCTGCCTTGCTTTGCATCTGATACACAAAACAGTCACTGGCGTCATGGCACAATACAAGCCATGCAAACTGAAAGCCTACACAACGCTATCAGCGTCTCGCTGTGGATGCAGCGGCAGCTGTACCATGTGCAGCTGTACCATCGGCGCTCAGCGGAAGCACTCAGGGGAAGGAGGGGTCCAGCACCACCACAACCTCCTCAACTCGGTCAGCAGGGAGGCCCGCCTGCAGACAATTCAAGTCGAGACGCAGGTGGCACGTTGTCGCAGGCGCCTGTGCAACACACTGACCGGAATGCCGAACCAAGTCATGGCAGGTGCCCAAAGGCCGGCCGCCTGATCAGGCTCTCACCTGCGCGGCGTGCGCCCTGACCGCCTCCGCATCAGTGGCCAGGTACACGCAGTAGATCCTGCCGGGCGGTGCAAGTGCGTTTTCTCAGTTTGGGCTGGCACCAAGAGCTGTCGAACGTCGTGGAAGTTGCCTCGAACAGGCAAATGAGGGCAGGAGACCAGCAGGCGCCCCGTGTTTTCACTCACTTGTCTTTGCACACAAAGCTCTCGCGCCATTGCACCCTGTCGGTTCCCACCTCGCGCAGCGCTGCGCAGGAGCCCTGTGCAGGTTGGGTTGGGGATAGCCCCAGTTGTCGGAATGGCGCCGCAATGGCGGCAAAAATGTGTGGTGGCAGGTGCGCGCAGCTACCCCGCTCCTTGGCGGTCTCGCCGCCGGCACCACCCAGCCTGCCTCGCCGCTGCGCTAAGTTCAACGGCCTCTGATCACTCGCCTGCGTGGCCGCAGCCAGCTCCTCGCGCGTCTTGCCGCTCAGGTCGGCGGACCGCTCTATGACATATTTCTTCAGCTTTGGGGCCTCCGCTGAGGAGCTCATTGTGTGTGCAAGCAGCTGTGCCAATGGCCAACGGCAACAAACGAGTGTGTGCAACCAGGGAAGGTCTGAACAACCATGCCCCCTGCCTTCCACTAGCTGCCGCTGCCGGCATGTCACAATCCTCTTCTCCGCCTGTAGTTGACAATTATTTACAGCAATTGATACAGAGCAGAGGAGCGGAGCAGCGGAAGGTATGTGCGCACACCAAAAAGGACTGAAAATTGCATGGCTGCGGCTGTGCGGGCCCGTGCTTGGGCACGGCGGACCGCTCGAGCGCCTTGTGCTCGCTCATGCGTTGCAGCTCTGCAGGAGTGGCAGTGGGGCCATAGACCGATTCAGTTTGTGGCAAGCATGGCATCTCACTGGAGACATAGGCACGCAATGCGCTATCCAAAACGCACTTTTGAGGCGCACTGGCAGCGGCGTGGTGCCCCATGTGGCCCGACTCCTTCCCTGGCTTCCCCTCCCGCTGCCATTGAGGCGAGCCACTGCCCCTCAGCCCAACCCTACCTTGAAGTGGTTCTCGTCGATGGTGGAGTAGAGGTGGCCCTCGTTCTGCAGCGCATCCACCGCCTCCCGGACCTGCACCATGCTGTACCGCCCGCCCGCGCGCGCCAGCACCTGCAGGGCGGCAATGACAGGCCAGGGCAGTGTGATGTTGGCGGGAGCTGCCACACGCATCCAGCATTGTGATGACAGGGAGCTAGTCGCCTGTGACTGGGTGCCACAAAACAAGCCACAGTCAATCGGCCAGTTCCCGCCCAAGCAGCACATGCTGGCCTCTTTGAGCCTTCGACGAAAGCCTGGTGCCAGCCAAGGCGCCCCCAACCCCACTTCCACAGCAGCCAGCCCCAACACCGGCTCACATCATCCAGCGAGATGCCCGCATCTCCCTGTGCATCGGGCGCGTTGAAGAAGTTCATGATGTCCGCCTGCACCGCGCTCAGCCCGCCGTGCGGGTTGTAGCCGCCTGTGAAGGGTGAGGGGTTTGGGCATGATGAGGAGGGGTTGCAAGCACAAGTGGACGTCAGTTGGAGATTGCCCTGCTGCCTGAAACCCGCCCAGCACAGGCCAGATGAGTGCACCGCAGCCGCCTGCATGGTTCCCGCAACACACCACACCCCAATGCTCAGGTTCGCACCTGCCGCTGGCGCGCCGCCGTAGCCGCCTGCTGCGGGGGCGGCCGCGGGGGCGGCCGCGTACCCGCCCTGCTGCTCCTGCTTCACGGCGCCGCCGCCGGGCGCGCCCTTCGCCAGGTGTGCGTGCTGGAAGATGCACTGCAGGAAGTGGTAGGTGATCTGTGGGGCAGGGGGAGGGGAGGAAGAGGCGGGAGGGGAAGGAGTGGAGAGGCGGGATGATGTGACCGCTGGGTGCACCAGGCAGGCTGTGTGGAGCAGAGAGTCGGTACCAACTGCTGAAACTGACATGCAACATAGCCGCGGGGCTGCGAACACAAGCACACACAAAGCGGGCATGCAAGCGCGCCGTGCTGGCTGCCAAGAAGTGGGCTGCCGCACCTCGTTGTGGTCGGACACGGGGCGGATGTTGAAGGCAATCACCTCCTGGCTCTTGCCTGCGGAAGAAAGTTGGTGGTGAGGGCGTTCAGGCATTGCGTACGGAGGGGTTCAGGGCCTGCTGCTTGAGGAGTGGCCGCCACGCCCTTTTAGCACCGGCGGTCTTTGGCATCAGTCAGTCAGCTGGGGGTCAGCTCCAAGCGGCTGTCAGGGTGGCAGCAGCACAGGGCAGGCACCCACCGAAGTTGGAGATGTGGCCGTGCACGCGCACGTAGCATCCGGGGCGCCACTCGGCACGCCGCTGCTTGTCAAGCTCGCTGTCTGCTCACGTGGTGGCAGGCAGCAATGGATGTGCTCAGGGCAGGCAGCCGTCATTTAGCAAACAGAGCTTGGTGCTTGGCATCAAACCCATGGCACGTGCAAATAAGCACCGCCACGCGCAGCAACAGCCTGCACCCACCATCGTCGCTGATCCAGATCTTGACAGCGGCCTTGCCGGTGGCGTCATCAATCTCCAGGCCGTAGGTCAGGCCCGACTCGTTGGTGGACAGCACCTTGCCCACCAGCGTGACCTGCGGCAGTGCAGGCGGGGGGGTTGGGACAGTTTTTGACCTGCTGGGTTTCACTGACCAATATGATTGGGCAGCAGCATCAGGCAGCAACCCAACAAAGAGGTGCATGTTGCACAGGTAGGTGCATAGCATGCTAACATGGCGGCAGCTGCACGCTACACGCTGGCGCTGCGCTGGAAAGGGAACGCAACGCACTGTTCGGTTGGGCATTGCCAACCAACCGTGGCGCCAGTATGCGCACCTCCGCCCGGCAGCATGCCAGTGGAAACCCTTGCAATGCATCAGCACCCAGCCAAATCAACCTCAGCTCACGTTGGACACGTCCCGCCCATCAATGGTCAGGCTGTCATCCACCCGCTGCGTCGACGCATCCGCCAGCTGCTTGATCGTCACCGCCCGCAGCGTCTGGCTCTTGCTGTCAAAGTTCTTCTGCGGCAACGATGGTGGACCAGGAGAAGGCTGCTGCATGAAACCCAACAAGCCCAGACAGATACAGCCGTAAGAATCAGGCAAGCGTGCAACCCTTTGCTGGCGACCCGCACCTTGCCGCTGGCGGCGCCGCCGCCGGCGTTGGTTTGTCTGCGGCGGGGTGGATGGGGCGGGAGATGCATCGTGGGGCCAAGTACGACTTTGGCAGGGCCCAGGCAAGAGCAGGGGCGGCCGAAGCGCGCCACTCACGAGGGCATAAAGCCCGCGCCGTTGAACTGGCTGGCGCCCGCCTCGAAGCCGCCGCCGCCGTACATGCTGCTCGCGATCGGCGCTGTCGGAGGGCTGCCAGGACGGGGGCTGCAAGGTGTTTTGAACTGGGCAGCACGGCAGGGGCGACGATCACTGCTACTGCGAACCTGATGTGGTAGCAGGACGACTGCACTGGGCTCAGCTGTTGCGGGCAGGTTTGCGAGCGCCATGCCGCTGCTGTCCCTGCTGCGCTGGCCGTGACGGCTGCATTTGCGCGTCCGAAGGCCCAATTTCTTGATTAGCAAGCGCCACAAGTCCATCACTGCAGCAGCAGCCTCCCAGACCTCTCACTCAGCGAGGCCCACTTCCGCTCTCCTCCCTCGCTGCTCCCCCCGGGCACATGGCGTCCATGCAACAACAGGCGGCATGGCGGCCGTTCACAAGCGCGGCGCCATGGCCTTGGCAAGGGCGTCTCAGCCAGCGGCGGCAGCAACCCCCACCGCCGCCGCAGGCGGCGGCCGAGCCGCAGCAGCCAGCGGCCGCCGAATCCACTTCCTATGAGTTCACGTATCAAGGCAGCGATGGGCGGGTGAAAGCCACGTTCGAGCAGGCTTTTAAGAACCGCGTTGGCGGCAGCAGCAGCAGCAGCGGCAGCGACAGCGGCAGCCAGGAGCGCGCCCCTTGGGCCCTGTCCTACCAAATGAGCGAACGCTATTCGATGCTCTGGAATGAGGACCTCAAGGCGCGGCTGCTCAAGGTGAAGGGGTGATGGGGTTGCAAGCTTAGACGCCTGAGAGGAGGGCGCTTTCTTTGGGGCGGCGTCTCCCTGCACATCTGCTGCACCTCTTGTTGGTTGTCCGTCACGCTCCAACACAGCAAGCATGCTCCCCAACTGTTGCATGTACTGTGCTGCAGTGACAACCAGGTGCTCATCCCCCCACCCACCCTACCCCGCTTTTCCCGCTCTCTGCCCCACAGCGCAAGGCGGCAGAGCAGCTGGGCATTTCGGACGAAGAGCTGGAGCAGCGGCTGCAGCGCCTGCTGTTGCTGCTGCCAGACATCCGGCAGAAGCTGGCGTCCATGCGGCCGCAGATTGTGGCGGCCCTGGTGGCGCAAGTGGATGAGATGCCGGGTGCGGCAGTGAGGGGTCGTGGGTGGGCAGGACAGGAACAGCAGCAGCCTGTGTTGCTCGCAGCTGACCAACTTTGCCGCCCCCTGCATGCGTCTGCACAGCATGTATGCTGCGGGGTGTGACCGCCTGGCCACTGCCTTCCGTTGCAGGCCGCCTGATGCAGCTGAAGACCATCTTCCCCGGCGCCAACTCCTCGCTGCTGGCCATGCGGCAGCCAGAGTTGGTGCTGGGCTTTGACATGGTGAGGCTGCGTCGCACATGCTTTGGGCTGGCTGGCCAGGGCCATGTAGCCATTGTTGGCATAGCATTTGTGCTGACGACGGTGCAGACGTGCGCGGCAAGCAACAGAGGGCACCTCTGATCAGACTGCAGCCGACTCGCTGCGTAGGTGCTGCCGTCCCTCGGCTGCAGGCACGGCTCGAGGGCATCGCTGCTGAGCTGCGCGAGCTGCTGCCCAACCTCAACGTTGGTGCGCTGGGCCGTGGGGCGAGCGTGGTGCCAAGGTTATTCACGTCTATTCTTCCAGCCAGCTGCCTGACGCACAACTGCACCTGCCAACCTCTTGTGTGCTTGATAGTGGCACACCGTTGGTCAGGTCCAGCCAGCTGCCCAGGGCACACTGCAACCACTGCAATCGCGGTTTAATCCCTCCCGACTGGTCCCGCAGCCCTGAGCATAACCCCGCTACACACAGGGGCCTGTTGCAATCCCATGTTTTGTCCATTGGATCTGGTCCCGCAGACCTGCTGGTGGAGCACAACCCCGCCATGCTGGACGTGCCGGGCCTGAAGGCAGCCATCGAGGAGGCCCGGCGCATCATGCCCAGCCTGGACGTGCAGAAGCAGGTGGGAGCTTGATTTCCCTGATTGGAGAGTGTGCATGTAGGTTGCAGGTTGTTGTGGCACGGGTGCGTGGGCTTGGAGGGCATTGGGTGTGTTGCATCGAGGGGTGGCAGGTACACGCAGCTGTACCTTCATGCCAGGATGGGCAAGGCCCGGACCCTGAACAGTGCTCTGTTTCTGGCCAACCCTCCTGCTGCGCATCCCGCCGCAGATGGCGTCCGACCCGCAGCTCATCTTTGGATTCCAGCGCGGCAGCCAGCTCATTCCATACGACCCGCCCCGGCCAGAGGAGGCGGAGGAGGCGGATGATGACGAGTATGCAGCCTATTACGGGAGCGGCGTTTGATCAGTCGTGGCTGCTAGGGAAGGCTTGCCAGCGGCACAGCGGGCTCACACAAAAATTGCTGAACTGAGGTTGAGATTTCATACTGCGATCATGTTCTTCGACATTGAATCCATCGACTGTTCTGCACGCCAACAAACCGGTAAACATATGTTCACACGCCACTGCCATCTGCGAGCGGATCATGCGATGGACTTTGGGAACAGGAGGATGTGTGGCATGTGGCTGCATCCGTACAGGGCCTGAATGGAGGAGGTGGCTGGCCCAACTGCATAAGCGGGATTCACTAGCAACGATACGGTACATCGGCAGACAATCAAAACTCGAGACGGTCTGAGTAGGCTTACGCCCGGCTGCCCCCATCGTTTGTGTCTCGCCAGCCCTGCTGCGCCCTGCCCAGCGCGGCGGCAGCCTCCACCGCTGCTTCTGCCTGCCGCACTGCCGGCGCATCTGGGCATGCCTGCCTGGCTGCCTCCAGTGCCGCATATGCCGCATGCCAAGCCGTCGCAGCCCACTCCCACTCCTCAGCACCAGCAGTGTGCTGTGCCGCCGGCAGTCTGGATGCACGCTCGGCCGCAGCTGCGGCCGCTGCCTCACGAGCAGCCGCAGTGGTGGCCCATGCTGTCGCTGCGGCAGCTGACGCTTCCGCTGCACGCAGGCGTGCACTGGCTCTGGCGGGTGCTGCTTCTGCCGCTGCCGGCTCCCACACAAGCGGGGCAGGGCGCTGGATGGGTGCCTGTGGTGGCTGTGGCCGCAGCGGCGGCGTGGGGCCAGCCTTGCGCTGCTGCGCTGCACGCCTGTCCCTCTCCTCCCGCTCGCGCCGCAGCTTTTCCAACGCTGCATAGCCTTGTGCTCTCAGTTTCCTGCTGCGGTCACTCATGTCCCGAACACGAGCAGCGAGTGCATAAGCCTCGAGCAGCTGCGGGCTAACGGACAGGGCAGCGGGGGCGTCGGCTGGCGGGCATTGCGGCATAATGCGCGTCACAGATGCATCGTGTCCCTGCGCACAGCGGCAGGGTAGGGAGCAGGAATGGGCAACAGGCTCCTCGCAGGCCAGGCTGCAACGCGCAACAAGAGCCAGCCAGCGGCCGTTCACCCTCGCACCTGGCCTGGCTCTGCCACCTTGCCAGGGAGCGGCGAGAAGGCATGTGGCATCGCTGCGCAGGCAAAGTGGAACCAAAATGTCAGGGATGGCTGGCTGTCCCGAGGCTGTGGTGCCGCTGCCGCTGGCGTCTCGTCCGGAGCCGCAGCGACGACACCGCTGCGCCACTGTCGGGGCGGCCGGCCAGCTGGTGCTGTTAAAACGTGCCGGCGCGCCCAGGAGGCTGCCTGAGCCGGCTGCAAGCTTCCAGGCTGCCACCGCAGAGCTCGTAGGGGGCCGCGTTGGCAGGTGTGCATGGCTGGTTGAGCAAGAATCGTCGCGAATCAATCCACTGGATAGAATGAGCGACGCTTGCAACTGGCCGCAGACTGCGGGGGCCCTTCCAGGGGTGGAGGCGCCGCCGGCGCATGTGGGCATCCCGACAGCACGCTGGCTCAGGATGCAACGCGAGGCGGTGAGCGTTTGAGGAGTGCCTTGTTATGCCTGAAACGCCCCCACATGTTACTTACGACCAACTTCTATCTTCCGCACAAACCAAACAGGCAACCGAGCCGCGGCTGACGGCAGCTGCGGCAAGGCGCCGGCGCCTTCATGCTGGGTAAGCGGCTCTGCGGGCTGTGCGCGCTGCCCTGCTGGCCGTACTGGTCAGCATGTCGGCCATGCTGCTGCCGCCGCACGCCTGTACTGTGCAGCAGGCAGCGGATGGGATGGTGCATGCTGTGCCCGCCCAGGCGGCAGCGGCGGGGCTGCAGCCCGGCGCACAGCTGGTGGTGCTGGACATATGGTGCATGCGCTGGAGCAGGAGAATCTGTTGCAGATGGGCATGATGGTAGGGCTAGGCAGCCTCGTCACCATAGTGGCAGGCGATGTGGCCTCAGACCTTACATGAAACAGTGGCTTGGCCACACGCTCACACGCTGCTGCCACCAGCCAGTTCTGCCGCCTGCTGCTGCTTCTGCCGCCGCTGCCGGAACTCGACAAAGCACTGACCCAGGCGGCGCAGGAATTCGTCAATGTCCTGCTCGCTGGTGCCCAGGGCAGCAGCCACTGTGAGGTAGTCGCAAGGGTATGCATCGCAGTGCGCGCCATAGCCGGCAAAGGGTAGGCCGCCCACCTGAGGGGAGAAGGAGTGAGGGGCGGGTGTGGGAGAAGAGCAGCAAGGGTGGCGGGCGTTTAGGAGCATGGGGGGGAGGGGGTGGCATCTGCGTCAGATAACAGGCTCACCGCGCCATGCAAAGCACAGCCGACAAGCACCCCCACTCAAACTCCTTTTGACCCCCCTGCCTCCCTCAACCGGCTCACCTCCTGTCGCTTGCCGCGTGCCACCACCCGGGTGCCAGAGATGCAGCGGTTGAACAGCATGGAACCCAGGAAGGTGATGGGCACGGGCAGCAGCTGCTGTTGCTGCTGCTCTGCTGCTGGCTGCTGTTTGTCCACTGCTGGCTGCTGCTCGGCTGCTGGCTGCTGCTCCACTTGCCCCTGCTGCCCAGCCGGCGCCTCAAAGCTGCTGAGTGACAGCGCTAACGAAATGGGGTTGCCAGGCGTGTCCAGCAGCCGCTCGCCATGCTGCTCCGCAAACTGCTGCAGCTGCTGCTGCGCATACGCATACAGCGCCTCGCGCTGCGCCAGCACAGCGCGCCAGCCAGAGGCGCCCCAGTGCAGCAGGGTGATCAGCAGGTCGAGCAGGGGCGCCATGGCCGCACGGCCAGGGTACAGCCGGGCCACTCGGTCCACCTGGGCGGAGCAAAAAGGAGAGCAACAGGCACACAACTGGTCAGGTAGGGTGCATGGGCTGGGGTTTGAGGGGGTGCAGTACAGAGGCAGGCGGACAGCCGTGCAAGCCAAACGAATGTGCTCCCAGCTGCCTGCACCCTGCAGCCCTCACCAGCTCGGTGGCCCCGCGCCGGGCGGCCAGCACCGCACCGCCCACAGGCACCATGAAGTTCTGCCGGGGAGGCGCAGGGATGGAGCAAGTGGGTTAGAGTGCCTCCGCAGGCTGTTTGCTTTAATACTCGATACTGAGTTGCTGCCCAATGCCAGCCAAACTGCACACACTTGGCACGCCTCACCTTGTCGGTGCTCTGAATCACGGTATCCACACGCCCCTTGCGCCAAGCTGATGTGACCTGTGAACAAAAGACAAAGCCACGCTCGGTCGTGAGGGTCACACGCGTGCATCACACAGTGCGGGGCTCCTCGTTATTGCAAAGACAAGCACGATTTGTCGCGCGTTGCCTGCTGTACGCTGTGCCAATGCCGCTCCCTGCTCACCTGGGCACACAGCGCCGCCGACTGCACGCCGTAGGCGTTGTTGATGATGTGTGCGATGCCCGCCTGCTGGCACAGCTTGGCAACTGCAGGGCAGCAATGCGGTTGCAGTGCAGAATGAGGCAGGCCGGCTGCCATCAGCTAAGCTTGCGGGCTAGCCAGCAAGGTCACACACATACACAGAAGTCAGCATCGGAGGTCTGTGCTAAGGATCCCTTCAAACCCTGCCCACCTGCCACCACATCATCAGCCGCCCGTGGCGCAAAGCAGCTGGTGGTGGTCACAATGCAGGCGATGGCGTCTGCCCCAAGCCGCCCCACCTCGAGCCGGATGGCCTGCATGGGTTGTGGCATGCAGTTGGATGGCGGACACTTCAGACGCTTGCAAAGGCAGGATGCAAGGCCGCATGCAAAGGCAGCGAGGTGCCATGCCGGCAGGATGCCTCGGGGCGCCACCGTGCCGTCCCTGATAGGCGGCTTGCTATGCCTCAGTTCAGACACATCCAGCTGTGCACTCAGGCAGCAAGCTCCCTCCCTGCTGTCTCCCCACAGCACAAGCAGCACACCTCTACAACCGTGACCAGCCTCCCCACACAGCCAGCCCGCACCCCTCTTGTTCCCAGGCCTAACAACCCACAAAGCCAGCAGCTCCCACCTCTACGTCCGTGACCAGCTGGTCCCCCTCCCGCCGCATGGGCACCACCACCGGCTCAAAGCCGGAGGCTTTGATGGACTTGAGGCACGTCTTCTGGTCGATGCGCGGCCACAGCACGTACCTGGGTGGGTTGTAAGGGGAACGGGCAGGGCAGGCGGGTGGGCAAGTGTGTCCCATGTGAAATCCCACGTCAAATGCACACCATCACCCCAGCTGGCGCGTTCCGCAATAGCCGCCCCAAAGCTCAAGCCCCAGCAAACCCTAACCCACTTCCATCGCACCTGGCGGTGGGCGGGCGCATGCCCCTGAGCGCCAGCAGCGCCGAGGTGATGGCCATGCCGGTTGCCAGCGGTACCACCAGCGCTGTGCCCACTTCCTTCATTCCCGCCACCTCCAGTGCATCCGCCGCCAGCAGGTGGGTCAGCTTGGCAAGTAGTGAAGAGCCAGCCGCTTTTGGCTGCTCGGCAGCAATGTCGCCTGAGCGGCCGATGCCGTGAGCCAGGCCCCACTGGCGGCGGGCCACCAGGGCGCTGGCCACGCGTGCCTCCCGCTCCCCCACCCCCACATTGTCGGGGAAGTTGTTGCTGTCCATCAGCGCGGCGTCCTGCGGCAGAGGGGATGGAGGCAAAGGAGGGACTTGGGCTCCTTGGTGGGACTGCACGATTTGCAAGGTGTGATGTGCAGCTGTTAGCCATCTCAGCTGCACTAACGTGGCGTGCCTGCCACCTGGTCGGCCACTTGTCCTGAGCCAGCAACAAATGACTGCCCAGGGCCTGAGATGCTGCTGCAGGGTGCAAAAGTTTTCACCTGCAGCAGCATCTCAATGGTGGCATCGTCCCAGCCCTGCTCCGGCAGCCGCCGCTGGCTCAGCAGCGCCTTGATGCGGCGCCGCCGTGCCGCCAGCGCCTGTGGGTTTGGAGCAGCAGATGTGCGGTGCATGTTGCAAGAGAGAACCCAGGCCGTGGCAACGGCAGCAGGTGATGAAGGGCAAGCACTGTTCTTGCGGGCAGGGCCACGCATTTCCTGGCTCGCCTACCTGTGATCCCTGCTGGATGTAGGTGCGGCCCACTAAGGCGCAGGCCAACTCGCAGTTGGCAGCATCCATGTGGGGCTACCTGGTTGCAGGGGCAGGGAGCGGGCCTCAGCGGCGGCAGCAGCGGCGGCGACAGCGGCTGCGGCAGCTCCGAAGCTAGATCGATGTGCTGGCTGCGAGTACGCACTGCTAGCCTTGCTGTGCGTATAGTATGCAGGTCACCCACCAGTCCCGCCGGCGCTGCAGCTCAAGCTCGACGGCCGCGGCGCTTGGGAGTGCGGGCAAGCCACGAATGCGACACCAATCAGTTGCAAGAGATTACACCGTTCAGAATCTGCGAGCCGATGGCATGCCGACCCCCTCGGTAGTGATGGACAGCGCCGCCCACGACCCGCCTCCCGTGGCGCGAGCCCGTGGCGCATGGCCAACATCTTTCAGTGCTTTGCTTTGTTTTTTTGGCACACTCTCTTCCGCATCCTGGCACATCTCTCGATGTTTCGCTAGTTTTTGTGCAAATAGCTTGGCGTGCAAAGTTTTGTAAGCCTAGCTTCGCTTGCTTGCATGCAGCACAGCATTCACGTGCATCCACGGCGCGCGCAAGCCAGGGAGGCCTTCACGTGGCTGGCAGCCAGCGCCATGCTGCAAACCTGCAAATGGCCCTGGCGGGCTGGCTACTGCGCAAGGCATGCCAAGTGGCACAGCACAGCGTGCAGGTCAGCACAGCACATTTTGGGCTATCACTGCATAATGCTTGAAACCAAGAGCAGCCACGAGCAGCAGAAGGAATGAGCAAGTCCAAACCTGCTCGCTGATGTCCAGGGCCGCCACCACGGCTGCTATATGACAGCCTGTCCCCACCAACCTCACCGCCAACGAATGCTTCCCTGCCGCAACAGCGGGCAGGGCTCAGCAGATGCAGCACACGTCTAAGGCCAGGTGAACATATGCATGCAGGACGGCGAGTAGCATGTCCTGCCCAGACGCTGAGGTGGGGCAACGGAAAAAGTGCCTTGGGCATGTGGCGGCCCCAGATGCAGCAGCGGCTGCGGTTGCACCGACGTGGCGCTGACAGAGCTTGCAATACATGAGTCTGCTGGCAGCTCAGTGACGTTGAATACCTTCTACTGCTGCTGCTCCTCCCCTCCTGCTGCTGCTGAGCCGTCACCTGCAAATTTCACAGGCCTCAACCCGCCCAACCCCCCTGGTGGACGAGGCTTGGTAGATGGCAGCGCACATTGCATGGGAGCGCAAGGGGAATGAGAATGGCAGGCAGATGCGCTGCTAAGGCAGCATGCCGAAGGAACTTCAAAGAAGCGAGAGCCATGGTGGTGCCGCTGGGCCGCTGACTGGGCTTGCCGTGCCGAGCCTCCAGCAGGGCCCTCAGACGTTGCAGGGCTCGTGTGCTGCTCCCACTGTCTGCCCTGGTGTCGCTGAGCCTTCAGCTATCGCTCCCACAGGTACCTCCAGCCCACCCGCCCACCTACTCACAGCCCCTCGGACCGCCAGCCATGGCCTCTAGAGGCGAGGTGCTGCCCGCAGGCCGTGGGTTCAAGGTGCGAGGGGCGCTGGTGGGGCCGCCGCCGCTGGTTACTGGTTGCCCCGACCGAATGTCGCCAGCCTACTGGACTGGTAAAGCACACACCTTGCTTGCTGCTGTTTCCCCACAGGCCGTGTTCCATCATGCTGAACAGCAGCACACTGTGGCACCGCTGTGGCCGGCCGAGGCGGCAGCGCTAGTGCTGGACGCGCTGGAAGGTGAGGGTCCGGGGTGCATGTCTCTCACCTTCGTTTTCCCTGCACTCCCTGGCAGTGAGCGCGAATTGCAGCGTGCAACTAGCTGCACACCTGCGCATCACCAACCAGCCATGCCTGCTCATCTCCCTCGCACCCTGCCGCAGTGCACCAGTGCATTGCCTCCGGCCTGCCCCTGGACCCCGCCCGTCTGCGCAGCGACGCCCGCCTGCCGCAGATGGCACGCATTGCGGGGTGAGCACAGGGAGGTTCTGATATGCAAGGGGTTCGAAACTGCTTATGTCCGGGCAGATGCTGCTGCGTGTGGTGAAGACTGCCATGCCCTATTTTGTGACGGCATGCAGGGCACTCTTACCCTCCTCCCGCCATTGCCCCCATGCCTGCGCAGGTCAGCAGGCCTGCAGATCAGCCTGGGCGCAGCACCAGGCGGCATGTGGCAAAGCATGGCCCTGCCTGAGCTGGTACAGCAGCTCAACGCCTGCGCGGCTGTAGTGCCCGCTCACATCGGTGAGGGTCAAGACAGTTGTGGTTGCTCAGATGAGGGTCATTCAAGTGCCGTGCCGTCGCCAGCCCGACGTCCCCTGATTTTTTAAGCCTCTGCTCATGCTCCACTCCCTAGCAGGCATCAGCTACCCGCCTGGCCTGCAGCTGCTGCGCGCTGCTGCCGGCCTGGGCCTCCTGCCCCTGGTCCAGCTGCTGCTGACGCTGCTGGGAGACCCCGCTGCTGCCACGGTGCCCGGTAGCAGAGGCAGGACGGCTGTGCATGCGGCTGCAGCCGCTGGGCACACAGCTGTTGTGCAGTGGCTGACGGCGGCAGTACCTGCCAGCACCTCAGTCACAGCCAGCCAGCACAGCACCCCACTGCATGAGGCTGCAGCAGGTGGCCATGCATCTACCGTTCGCGTACTGCTAGCAGCAGCGCCTGAAAGCGCTGCCACAACAGATTATTATTATCGCCGCACCCCCCTACTGATGGCAGCGGCAGGCGACCACATGTCAGCAATGGCAGTCCTGTTGGAGGCAGCGCCGCAGGCTGTGAGCGCAGCTGATGCTGATGGCATCACGCCCCTCCTGGCGGCCGTGAAGGGCGGCCACCTGGAGGCAGCCCGCATGCTGCTGGCCGCTGCGCCGGAAACTGCCAAAGCTGTTGCTTACGGCCGCAACACGGCGTTGCACCTGGCCAGCAACTCAGCCCCTCTGACCAAGCTGCTGCTGCAGCATGCTGCTCAAGCAGCCAGTACAGCTAACATTTTGCAACAGTCGCCACTATGCCTGGCCACGGCTGCCAACAACACGGCCGTCATGCAGCTGCTGCTGGCGGCTGCGCCCGACAACTTGCACGCCCGTGCGCAGCAAGGCCGCAGCGCAGCGCATGCGGCGGCAGAAGCAGGCAGCCTGGACGCTCTTCAGCTGGTGCTGCAGCTGGCACCTGAACTGGCCACAGCTGCAGACAACGGGGGACGGTTGCCATTGCACCTTGCGAGTTTTCACGGGCACCTGGCAACTGTGGACATGCTGCTGGCACACACCCCTGAAGCAGCCCATGCAGTGCCAAACGGCGGCTGGCTGCCGCTGCAAGAAGCTTGCTTTCGAGGCCACGGTCAGGTCGTGTCGCGCCTTTTGGAGGCGGCGCCGGCCACCATCTCGGCTGTGGATACACGGGGCCAAAATGTGCTGCACTTGGCAGCGGATTTCGGTCATGCAGACGTGCTTGCGCAGTTGCTGGCCTTGAGCTCGCCTGCAGCAGCCCAGGCAGTTGACAACCAGCACAGCACACCACTGCTGCTGGCTGCGCGGGGAGCGTGGCTCGGCATGTCAGGGGATCCAGCAGGCCACGCGGCAGCTGTGCAGCAGCTGCTTGCTGCCGCTCCCGCCAGCGCCCGAGTGCCAGACAGCCAGGGCAACCTGCCCCTGCATGCGGCAGCCAGCACCGATCACGCCGGCGCAGTGCGCCTGCTACTGGCGGCTGCTCCGGACACAGCGATGGCACGCAATGCCGAGGGCCGCACCCCGCTCGAGCTGATTGGCCCACACCGAAACACTGACGCAGTCAAGCTGCTGCTTGCTGCCTCCCCGACTGACGCCGGCCTTTCATTCCTGGCTGCTCGGCCCCACCTGGCAGCTGCCTGCGCGGGGGCCTTTGTGCGCACCCACCTGCCGCTTACAGAAGAGCAGTGGCAGCAACTGCGGCAGTTGTACCATGAAGCATATGCCCACCGCAAACTTGCCCAGTTGCTGCCCGCCGCCCTTGAGCACTCTCCCGACCAGGCACGCCTGCTGGTTCGCCAGCTGATGGACCCCGAGCAGGCCCGCCTGCACACCGTTGGGCTGTGCCTGGCCCGGCTGCAGCGCCGCCTGCGCATACCGCTGCCCGGCCCGCTGTCCGGAACGCTTATGGCCCTGTTTGGCGCCTGATCCCTTGTTGTTCGGTTGTCTGTTGTTGTTTCAGCTGTTCGTGCTTGTGCAAGTCTGCAAATAGCACCTTACGCTCATGCTCGCCGCACGCTTTCTGTTTTGCATGCGACTGCTTGATGATCGCTGCCCACCCAAAGGTTCATCTGAATGCACCATGAATTTAGTGTTCATCTAGTGAGCTCTAGATGCCACTTACCAGCCGTCTGTATAGCCGTTTGAAATCAAATGTAATGCGCCCCACGGAATCGGCGGGGCGCTGTGCTGCGCGGGCGGCGGCATGATGGCTCGCTGTCCCCTCTCAGGCGCGCATTAACTTGAGTCATCGCCGATCAGTGGTGCGCAGCATCGTTTGTCAACCCCTTTCGGCGCTGGGCCGCTGCACAGAGAGCGGGCGATGAGTCTCAGCGGTGAGGAGGGCCCTGACCGCTGATCCGGAGGGATGAGTGCGATCTGTCTTCGGTGGATGTGACATCGAGACACCGCGCCCTGCTGCTGGGAGGCAGCGCTGGGTGCGCGAGGCGCCGGCGTGCGCAGTCCTTGCGCCCTTTTGGTATTTGATCCTGTTCAAGAGCCGCAGATCGTGGTTCTGTCGCCTGATCTCGCCGCCGTGGTGCCGCATCGCCGCCGCCGCCTCGCCGCCGCCGCCGCCGCCGCTCGGAGGGCGTGAACCACTTCTGCCCCTGTCTCCCTCGCAACAGAGCCACCGGAGGAGCACCTCCGCCTGGTGGAGCTGGAGGCGGCCGTGCTGGCAGATGTGGATGCCTACGGACGCTGCCCGCTGGCCGACAAGGTGCGCTTGACATGCCGGGCAGCACATATCGGTCTGTAACACGGTTCGGTCTGGAACACGGTCTGGAGCAACGCTGAGCATCTGCGCAACTGGCACAACATCACATTTCCTCTGTCTTGTCAAGCGCAGCCGCGCGTGGCCAAGCTGTCGGCGGCCATCCAGGACCGGCTGGGCCGCATTCGGGCGCTAACTCGTGACCTGGAGCTGGCCGCCGAGGAGGCCGAGGGGTGAGAGAATAGGGCGCCCAGGCCTGTGCACTCGTGATGCCACTGCTACTGAGTTCGTGGTCAGCATGGACAGCTGGTGTTGGTATTAACCTATGTGGTGATTCCAGTAGCTGTGCCGGACCGCTCCTGCTGACCCCGCCACCCACCCGCCTGCGCTGGGCCTGCCACCAATCATTCCCTGCAGCGAGGAGGAGGAGCAGCGCGCACTGGCGGCCCTGCTGGCGCAGCACAAGGCTGCATACGCCCGCATCCAGGCCGCCTTCAAGCAGGCGGCGGTCGACCAGCGCACCGCGGCGCTCAAGTCGGCGGCTGAGGAGCGGAGGGAGCTTCTTGCGGGAGGAGAAGCGGGTCTGCGCCAGCGGCGGGCGCAAACTGAGGCAGATGCGGCGGCGCTGGCAGAGGATGTGACGGGCGGCCTTCGCCGCACTCGCCAGGTAGGGAGCATGATGGGCGGTGAGGTGGCTGGGTTAGAAGGCCGGGGCAGGCAGCGCGGGCAGCCAGGGTTCACATGTTGCAACCTCAGCTTTGTGCCGACCGCCTGCACGCCCGTTGATCATGTGCTGCGTCCGCTGTTAACTCCCGCTGCCCCGCTCTCCCTGGCTCTCATCTCATTGCAGGTGCTGGCGGAGGAGCTGGAGCACACCAGCGCCACGCTGGCGGCCATGGAGGCCAGCCATGTGCAGCTGGGCAAGACGCGGGACGAGTATCACGGCCAGGTGGGCAGGGGTAGCGGCGCACTGGTCAGCAGTGGCAGCCGCTGGGCAACAGCAGACATGGTGCACTTGGAAGCAAGCAGGCATCTGCATTGTTGTGATGCTTGCAAGCGATTATTTGACCGTGCTGGCTTGCTCAGTGAACTGCTCCTCATCTTCTTAACAGCAACATGCCTCACCTGCCCCGGCATGTGCAGCACCGCCACCTGAAGAAGAGCAAGGGGCTGCTGGGCACGCTCAACTGGCAGGCCAAGTCGGTGAGGCATTGCCGCCCCGCTTCGGGGCCTGCCTGTGGTTGGTAGAAGTTGCAGGAGTTGACCTGCTTACCTCTCCCCTGGCTTGGCCCACACCGATGTGCAAGCCTGTGACTTGCTCGGACCGTCAAGTCCAAAGCCCCCTGCCTCTCGCCCTGCCCACACCCCACCCACCCAACGCTGCCCCGCAGGAGACGTACATGCTGTGGTTTGGGCTGACCCTGTTCCTGGCGGTGTGTGCCTACATCTTCCAGAAGCGAGCGGGCCACTTTGTGCCCAACGCCCTCAAGCCCACCACCCTGCTGGCCGGCCGGCAGCCGGTGCCGGCGCCGGGCACGCTGCGGCGCCCGCCGGCAGTGCCGCTGCACAAGGCTGGGGGAGTGCACCGGCAGCCCCAGATGCCTCGCCACCAGCACCGGCGGCCGCCGGCAGGTCCTATTGCAGCGACCCAGCAGCCGGGAGAGCCTCAGGCAGTAGGCGGCGATGCAGTGTGGCCCTCGGGTGCTCCTGAGCTGGAACAGCAGCAGCAGCAGCAGCAGCAGGCACCGCAGCAGCAGGCACCTCAGCAGCCGGGGCAGGGGGCAACGCTGCCGCCGCCGCCACCACTGGACCAGCCACCTCAGCAGCCAGAGCAGCAGCAGCAGCCGGAGCAGCCTGTGCAGCAGCAGCAGCAGCAGCAGCAGCAGCAGCCGGAGCTGCCACAGCAGCCGGAGCTTTTGGAGCCGGTCCCTGCTGAGCCCGAGGCCCAGCCGCGTGAGGGGGCAGGAGCTGAGGCTCAGCCTGCGCTGAGCGCAGGCGGTTCTCAGCAGCCTCCTCAGGCTGGGGAGCAGTTGCAGGCACCCGAGCAGCAGGCGGCAGGAGAGCAGCAGGCGGACAGTGGCTCTGCCGCTGATGCTGAGGCCCAGCCGGCTGCTGGGCAGCAGGGCGCAGGCGAGGCTGAGCTGGCAGCTGCAACAGGGGCCGCTGCTGCGGCCTTGAACGCTGAAGCAGCCGCTGCTGTGGAGCAGGCTGCTGCTGAGGCCGCCGCTGCCGCTGCTCACGAGGCGGCGGCGGTGGACGGTGCTGTCGCAGCGCAAGTGGAGGCTCAGGCGGCCGGTGGCGAGCCGCCAGCTGTGGGTCCAGAGGGCGTGCCGGAGCCGGACAGGCACGTCATTCTGGACAGGCAGGGCCGGCGCATCGCGGTGGACCCCACCGCCGAGTTTGTGCGCTCGCCGCTGGGCGGGCAGCCGGCGGGGGAGCCGGCGGGCGAGGAGGCCCCGCGGGACGAGCTGTGAGATGCACTGATAGGGCCCTCGTAGCTGCTGTAAATTTCTGTGGCGAATTGAGGGCAGTTGCCTCCCAGGTGGTCGATAGGGCAGGCGGCCGTAGCACCGGCGGCGGCAGGTAGCCGGGGCGAAGGCGGCGCAAGCCTTGCACAGACCGGCGTTGCTTTCCGATCTTGTTGCAGTGCTTAGGCCGCGAAACTGGCTTGATCAGGGCGATCAATGCGCTCTTCTGCAGCAAAAGGAAGCCACGCGGGCATGCTCACCTCACTGCCCATCATCATGTGGGGGCCCGGCCAGTGAGGAGCATTAAAACGTGGTAGCGCACCATCACAGCTGCTCGCAGGCCGCTGCAAGCGACGCCACAGTCGGCCCCGCCAGCGACTTGCGAGCAGAGGGCGCCACCGCGGCTGGGTTTTGCGGCAGCGGCAAGGACATGAGGGGCAGCAGCCTGCGGGCGCTGCGACGCCTGGTGCAGTCGGAGCCCGAGCTCACGGCACTGTCGGGACGCCTCCTGGCTAGCAGCCTCGCCGCCCAGCCCTCCGCAGTGGCGATCGGGGCGCTGGCACGCAATGAGCCGGCCCTGCAGCGCCTGGCGCAGCGCCTGGCTGGCACACTGGCGGCGTCCGCCGCCAGCGGCGGCGGCAGGGGCCTGGGCGCTGGCTTGCCGGCGCGCGTGCGGCAGAGCGAGCGGCTGCAGGTGCGCTGTTCAAGTGGTTTCCAGTCTATGTGGACTACTGGGACAGCTGCTACCACGCTCTGAAACAACAAGACCGGGCAGCAGGTGCTCACGCTCTTTCTGCCATCACCTGGCTGTGCAGGCGCAGGCGCTGTGGCGGCGGCTGTTCAGCAGCGGCGAGACCCCCAAGCACGGCTGGGGCAAGTTCTATCCCAAGGGCAAGCCGCCCCGGCGTGCAGAGGGAACCGCAAAGGCAGCCGCCAAAGGTGCGAGGCTGCGGGCAGCGGGCCGGGGGGTCTTGTGCTGCTTCCGGAGCGTGCCACCGCTGTGTATCTGCGCCAGGCTGCCCTCCTTCTTGCTGCTGTCTGCTGCTTTGCCAAGTCAGATTAGGCTGGGACAGCAGCTTAATGACATTTGCTATATTCTGGCTTTCATTTGAACTGCTGCAGAGGCGCCCAAGAAGCCCATGGAGGGCGGCAGCGGCGGCGGCGGCGGCGGCAGCGGCGGGCCCGAGAGCTTCGAGGCCCTGGCCAAGAAGGGGCTGCAGCAGCTGCTGCCGGTGCTGCTGGTCATGATGGCGGCGGCCACGCTGGCGGGGGCGGGGCGGCAGGAGGCGCAGGAGGTCTCCTTCCAGTGGTGCGCTGCGGTGGCTGTGGTTGGGCTGGAATGGGGGGTGCAGCGTGGCCCTGCTGTATGGTTGCGGCTGGGGGTCCGGCCGTATGCGAGCCAGTGTTATGCTGTGCGATCATGTGCTGTGCTCTGCTGTGCTGCCCCACCACCTGCTGCTGCTGCACAACCCAGCGGCGGCAACTGCCCATGCATGCTGCTCTTCCCATGCGTGCTGCTCTGCAGGTTCAAGACGCACCTGCTGGCGCAGGGTGTGGTTGAAAAGGTAGAGGTGGCCAACAAGTCGACCGTCAAGGTAGGGGGGTCAACCGAGACAGCGGCGTCTTGCACGGCTGCCTGCTGGTACACGGCTGGCCGGCCTGCTGCTGTGCCAAATGCACCCGCAGTGATTCCTGCCAGCCCTGGGCGGACTCTCACCCTGGCCTCACTGCTACCCTGCCACCACCCTGCAGGTGTATGTGCGGCCGACTTCGGCGGGGCGACGCACCGTGGGAGGCAGCGCTGCGGCTGATGCAGCGGGCGGCGAGCTGGGGCTGGGAGACGGTACCAGCGGCGACAGCGACGACCTTGGCTTTGGTACCGGCGGCGGCGGCGCGGGGCCGCCGGGCGCGCAGCGTGCCGTGTACAAGTTCTACTTCAACATCGGCAGCGTGGACGCGTTTGAGCACGCGATGGAGGAGGCGCAGGAGGCGCTGGGCGTGCCGGCAGCCAGGTGCGGAGCAAGGGGCAGCGGTTAATGATGCGGGGCAGAGCGGCTTGGTCGTGCGCTCGTGCGATGCGCTGCCTCGAGTGACACGCCTGCATTGGTGCAGCCCATACGTCAGCAGCGCTTGAGACGCCTCACACGGTGGGCCAGCAACGGGCAGGCAAGCAAGCAGCTGCAAAGCTGGGCTTCTCTCGCCCTCCAATCATTGGCCAACCCGCAGGCATGTGCCCATTGTGTACACCAGCGAGGTCAGCTGGCAGCAGGAGCTGTGGCGCCTCCTGCCCACCATCCTGCTCATCGGCGGGTGAGCGCCGGCTGGCTGGTATGAGGCTCGGGCTGCATGGGCTTGAGGCTCCCAGGGGTGGCCCTGACTGAGGCCGGGTGAACGCGCACGTTGCAAGCAAGCATGGGAGCTGCACTAGTACAGCACACCAACAGGTGTTCAACCCAACTAAACCACACACACCCCCTTCTCCCGCCGCCGCAGCTACGTGTGGTTCACGCGGCGCCAGCTGGGCGGGCTGGGCGGCGGCGGCGGCCCCGGCGGCCGCGGCATCTTCAACGTCGGCAAGGCCTCGGTGAGCTATTGTTTGTGAATGATCCGGGCGGGCTGGCATTGGGAGCCTGTAGCTGGCATCTGAGCAGCGTACGGCTAGGCCCAGAGGTTCCTGCTGGCAACCTTTCTGCGGTCCTGCTGCCTTCTGGCCTCACTTCCTGCCCGCCCCCGGCGCTGCAACCGCCTCTTTGTACGCAGGTGGTCCAGCTGGACAAGAACGCCAAGAACAAGGTCACCTTTAATGATGTGGCGGGCTGCGACGAGGCCAAGGTGGGTGGGAGCTCGTTTGGTTCTGCTGGGTGGCGACTTTGGGCCCCTTGCTGGGCACGCGTTTATTGCTTGTGCCCGCTGCACCAGGATGGGAGGCTATAGCGAGTTCGAACCCCAACCACCCCTGCATCAACCCTGCTGTTATTCCCACACTGGCCACCGCACAGATCGAGATCATGGAGTTTGTCAACTTCCTGAAGAACCCCGGCAAGTACAAGGAGCTGGGCGCCAAGATCCCCAAGGGAGCGCTGCTGGTGGGACCACCCGGTGAGTGGGGAAGGAGGACTTGGTACTGTGCCTTGCTGGTCGATCTGTGCGCTAAGGGGGGGCAGCCAGCAGGCGGCTGTGGCCAATAGCACCGTAAACAACAGCATGACAGCGCTGGCAGAAATAGCAAGGGCCTGCACGGCTCACTTGCATTTGCGACCCTCCTCTTGCTGCGCAGGCACGGGCAAGACGCTGCTGGCCAAGGCAACAGCAGGGGAAGCGGGCGTGCCCTTCCTCACCATCTCCGGTGCGCAGCGGCGCTGCTGTTTGTGGCTGCAGCTCATGCGGCATTTTGGACAGCCGCACATTCAGCTCTTGATCCGTCGTTGGCCTGCTGTCCATGGTTGCACGTAGATTCCGAGTACTTGGAGATGTTTGCTTGCTGCACATGCCACCCACCATGCTATTGCTTCCCCGCCTCCCCTCCCCCTCTCCACGCTCCGACTTCATGGAGATGTCTGTGGGCTGCATCTGCCCAAATAACGCGTTTCCTCAACTTTTTTTCTTTGCTTCCCCCGCCACCCTCTCCAGGCTCCGACTTCATGGAGATGTTTGTGGGCGTGGGCCCCGCCCGCGTGCGCGACCTGTTTGCCCAGGCCCGCGCGCAGGCCCCCTCCATGATCTTCATCGGTAGGGGAGCTTGCATGCTGTTTGTTTGCTACTGGCTTGCATGGCTTCATCGGCACGCATGCTGTGATTGGTGCCTTGGACCAAGTTGCTTGCTTGAACGCTTTGAGGCGATTCACGTTACTGCTGGTTGCCAACTGTTCTGCTGTTTGCTGTCGGCGCTGGACAGGAAGCCCCTGCAGTATGGGGCCGCACTTACCACTTGCAGTCACCAATCACCAGCACTGCCCTGACACCCTGTCCGTGCCCGCAGACGAGATTGACGCCATCGGCCGGGCGCGCGGCCGCGGCGGCTTTGCGGGCGGCAACGACGAGCGGGAGAACACGCTGAACCAGCTGCTGGTGCGCGTTTGGTTGTGCAGCATGGCGCAGCTGGGTGCAGCTGTGGCAAGAGCTGCCTGCCCTACATGGCACAGCAGTGCCTGTGCCTTGCAGCCTCTGCGCAGTTCTCTTCCCCCCAACCGCGCTTCTTCTCATCTCTCTCCTCTCCCCCTCTACCTCCGCAACCTACAGGTGGAGATGGACGGCTTCCCCACCACCGCCAACGTGGTGGTGCTGGCGGGCACCAACCGGCCCGACATCCTGGACAAGGCGCTCATGCGGCCTGGTGGGTGGCTTGCTGGCTTCGCGACGAACGTTCGCCTGCCTGTGTGCTGTGGTTGTGCGGCGCCCTGCCCGGCCTGCCATTCAGCGGCTGTGTGTGCCTGTGACGCTTTGCCATCAGCCCAGCACAACACAAAAATGGCCCCGCCACATCTCCAGAGCAGTCCTGTCGAAAGCTCACCCAAGCCTCCTACAACAACTCCCCTCCCACTCCCTGACTCCCTGCCGCAGGTCGCTTTGACCGCCAGATCACCATTGACCGTCCGGACATCAAGGGGCGGGAGCAGATCTTCCGGGTGCACCTGGCCAAGATCAAGCTGGACAAGCCGGTGGAGTTCTACTCGGGTGAGGCCTGCAGCGCTGCTTCCGAGGCTCGCCATTTTGGTCCAATGCGTGTTGAGTCAGGCTGGACTTCATGCCCATGGATTTCCAATTCGGTACCAATGGCTTGAGAAGTGTTGATTGTCCTACCAACACACTCCCGCCCCATCTGCCCCGCCCCGCAGAGCGGCTGGCGGCGCTGACCCCCGGGTTTGCGGGCGCCGACATCGCCAACGTGACCAACGAGGCGGCGCTGATTGCCGCTCGTGGTGACAAGGACGCGGTGAGGATGAGGGGATCGTGGCTTGTGGCACTGGAACGTGTCTTTTCGTCCCCTGGCAACAGCACCCTGCTGCGGCTTGCTTTCACTGCCTTCACATCAGCCCCTGTGCCTCAACCAGCAACCCCATTGTCTTCCACTCTGTTGCCGCAGGTTGGCATGGCCGACTTTGAGGCGGCGGTGGACCGCGTGATTGGCGGCCTGGAGAAGAAGAACAAGGTGAGTGATCCGTTGGTTTATGAGTTCAGAAACGGCATGGCCTGTGCGTAGCCAGCTGCTGGCTTGATTGACTGCGTCTGTATGCCATTCCCCGTGCCCCCGTGTGTGCACCATGCCCTGCCCCGCAGTCGTCGCGTCCGATACTCAGTTGCTGCTCGCTGCCATTGTATCATTTTGCAGGTGATCAGCCAGGAGGAGCGCAAGACTGTGGCGTACCACGAGGCGGGGCATGCCGTGGTGGGCTGGTTCCTCAAGTACACCGAGCCGCTGCTCAAGGTGAGGGAGTTGGTGGTGGTGGGGACAGCAGTGCAACTGATGTGCTTGCTGCTTAGCATTGTTCGCGGGCTCCTCAAGTACATTGAGCTGCTGTGCAAGGTGAGACGGAGGGCAAAAGTCTGATGCTGATGGTTCATCGTACTGGATGGGCTTCAGCAACAGTGCTGCCCGGCTTGACAGTAGCCGTGATTTTAGGCTGCACTGTAGGTCTGCCCCTGCCCAGCACGCCCCAGCGGCCATGCCCTTGAGCAAGCCAGCCCTGTGCCTGCCCCCCCTTGTGCTGCAGGTGTCCATTGTGCCGCGCGGCTCCGCGGCCCTGGGCTTTGCGCAGTACCTTCCCAACGAGAACATGCTGGTCACCACAGAGCAGGTGGGGGCCAGGGTCCTGTTCTGGGCAAGTTGGCTCAACTGGCTGTTAGATGGCGTGCCATGTGAGGGACGCATGGAACCAGTGTTCAATGACGAACAATGCCTCGCATCTTGGCGGTGTGGTGCTGCAGATCGTCCCAGCCCCGCGCGTTCCAGTCGACTGAATGCAGCATGTTGAGCAAAGCTGTTCACCTACTGCTCCTCCTTCCCCCTTTGCAGCTCAACGACATGATGGCCATGGCGCTGGGAGGCCGCGCCGCGGAGCAGGTGGGTCGCTGAGGCCTGTTGAATCACACATGGCGGGATGCTGGGCAAACGCTGCTTGCCCCTTCTGTGCGCATGTGTCGCACCACAAGTGCTCGCCGCGGCTGTAACGCGGAGCTCCCTGTTGCCGCACATGTGCCTTACCAATCGTGCCTGCGCAGGTCATGCTGGGCCGCATCTCCACGGGCGCCCAGAACGATCTGGAGCGCGTGACCAAGATGGCCTACTCGCAGGCAAGCCGGCTGGGAGGGTGGGTCAAGTTTGCAGGCAGCCTGGCGCTGTGCAAGCGTGCAGCGGGTGGAGCGCACAGCGCGGCGGCATGGCTGCCTGGTCGCACATGCTGGGTGGCGGGGTGGTCCTTCGCACAGTGCATGCCTGGTGTGCTACCATGCCTTTGCTGCCAGACACCACCTCCTGGCTCACTGACTGCCACACGTGCACTGCCCATCCCCACCGCAGGTGGCCATCTACGGCATGAACCCCAAGATCGGCCTGCTGTCCTTCCCGCCCGAGGAGAACCAGCTGCACAAGCCGTACAGGTGGGACGTTGGGTCGTTGGGCAGCGCAGGCTGCAATGAAGCAAGGTTGCACTGCGCTCGCACCACACGTACGCGGCGCAGTGGTTGGGGCTTGCCGGAATGCGGTTGGGTTTGCAGCACGCTGAGCAGTGCAGAGTTGGCTGTCATGCATGTTCTCATTGGGTTCCCATTCTGCTTGTCGCACTGTGCAGTGACGACACTGCCCGCCTGATTGACGGCGAGGTGCGCGCGCTGGTTGACGCCGCCTACCAGCGCACCGTCAAGGTGGGTAACTCGAGTATATGGTGCTGCCTGGCTGCTTGTGGGCACGCTGCGAGTCGAGCCTAATCAACCAGGGCTCATGTTGACGCACGCACAGCGAAGGCCGCCATGCTCGCTCCAAATGCCTTCTGATTCCGCCCATTCTTACATACATTGATGTCTCTGTTTGCTGTAATCCATGTGCAGCTGCTGGAGGAGAAGAAGGAGGTGGTGGAGCGCATGGCGCTGGCCCTGCTGGACAAGGAGGTGCTGGGCACAGGTGGGCTTGGCTGGTTATAACATGGGGCTAGGTTTTACTGGGATGGCGGAAATGCTGCTGGACAAGGTGCTGGGCACAGGTGGGGCGGGCTGCTGGCAGGGATGAGAATGATTCGCTGGGCTGCTGATTCTGGGCGGCCCGGGCTGCCAACCCCTGGGCACGGTGGGGCTGTGCCTGTGCTGGGTTGGTGGACCACAGGTTTCGTGGTGCCTGCGACTGGCCTACCCTGCAACATACCCAACCCGGACGCCCTCCAACCGCCCTGCAGAGGAGCTGGAGGCGCTGCTGGGTCCCCGCCCTTACCGCTCTGCCGAGCTGCGCAACATCGACAAGTGAGAGCGGAGAATTGTTGGGATGCTGCCTCGGCATGCATGGCTGGTTGCACGGCGGCATGTGACGAGCATGGGTGGGTGTGACACTTGGGCTGGGTTTGTTGGGCGGCAATGGAGCGTGACGCAGGTTTTTGCGGCCATTGATGCCATGTTTGCAGCACATTGGGCATTTTGGCGGCTGCTTTCAAACCTGGCATGGCTCAATGGCTGGCCTTTCCCAACTGCCCACTCGCAGGTTCAAGGATGGCTTCAAGCCGGACGGCACGTCTGCTGCAGCGGTGAGCAAGCCGCATGGGTGGTGCTAGGATGCTGATGTGGAGGAGTTTGATGGGTGTGTGGGCGGGCCCATGCTGCTGTGGCACATCCGCAAGGTGTTTACGCTGCTCCCACGTCGGTCGTTTCCCAACCGTTTTACTGCCCCACTCCATCATGCTTCAGGCCGAGGAGGAGGAGGGCGGCAAGGTGCCCGTGCCGCCGCCGCCAACCGACACTCCCGCCGGTGACCTTGCTCTGGCTGCCAAGCAGCTGGACTCCGATCAGGCAGCAGCCGGCCCGGGCGCTTTCCACGCCCAGGCCGAGCAGTCTGCCGAGCAGCAGCCCGAAGACGAGCAGCAGGCGGCGGCGGAGCAGGCGGAGCAGCCAGCTGAGGGCGAGGCAGAGGGCCAGCAGCAGCAGAAGAAGCGGCCGCGCATTGTGGCCACCTAGGCACCCCACCCGCCCCTGCTGTGCTACCACAGCAGCTGCCTAAAGGCAGGGCTCACGCAGGCAGGTATGGATGCCCCGACATGCAGCGGCTTTCACTACGCCGCTCCGTCCCTCAGCCCAGCATCCCTTGCCTGACGCCCAACACTCTGCCCAAGCACTATCACTAATGAGCTTGCCTCGCCGCTTCGGTTGTCTGCCCTCAGTTGCAAGCAGCCTGTGCTTCATACCAACCCCCTCCCCTGTACAACACCCGCGCACGCGCCATTGCACCTGCATTTTTTTCTGGCCAGGCCCATGCACGCCACGCATAGCCGGGCTGAGCCCTGGCACACCTCTGTCGCGCATGGCCATGCCTCTGTAAGCCGCATGCTGTAGTTCCGCGGTCGCACCCAGAGCCTAGCAGCGGGAGCTTCAGCCCGGCACGCCCGGCACCCAGAGAGGAGGAGCTGCCAGCAGCCCTACCGCTCTGCCACACTGCATGTTCACGCCCTGCAGCCTCCTCCACACCAGCCCCACTCCTGTCATCAGCAGCTCGCTGGATGTGCATTACAGCATGCTGCGCCAGGGGCGCGACAGGCGGTGGGTACTGCAGTGTGGTCCGCGCTGCCGTGCCGCCCGGCCGGACGGCCGCCGCTCTACACAATGGTGTTGGCTGCTGCCGCCACACGGGGCCAGAGGTCGGCGCACTCCTTGGCCACGGGGCCGGTGATCGCGGAGCCTGGGCAGAGGAGGGGGGGACAGCGAGCAGAGGGGGTGAGAGGGAGTGAGCAGTGGGCAGCCTTGACTGGAACCAGTTGGCAGCTCACTTGGAGCCGGCCCACGGCTTACTGCCCACCCCACACCTGCACCGGCGCCCCAGCCCTGTCCAGCGCTGCTCTATGCCCCGCTCTGCACCCAACCGCTCTCACCCTTCATCTCGCCCTTGGTGTTGACAATCACGCCCGCGTTGTCCTCAAAGTAGATGTAGGTGCCGTCCTTCCGCCGGAACGCCTTGCGCTGCCGCACCACAATCGCGGGCATGACTGCGGGGCGGGCGGGGGCGGGGCGGAGGGGGCGGTTGAGGCGGGCGAAGTGCGCGGCAGTGGGGTGTTTGCTAGGGCAGCATATGGCTGGGGCTTTTTGAAGTGGCGTCCCACACATGGGGCAGAGTTCCAGCTGGCGTGGGCAGACATGACGGTCGACCGAGACCGGGTGCTGATGGAGCCGCTGCCACCCTGGCCTGGCTGCTGCGATGCTGGCTGCTGGCAAGTGCACGTCAGCCCAGCTGGTGCCGCTGCGCCCGCTGCCTGAGCTGCGATGCCAAGCCACCGCCGGCGGCACGCCTATGTTGCTGCTGCGCGCATGCTTCTGCCCCTTTCTCTTTCCATGCCGCCCCGCGGTGCAAGCTGGCATTCCCACATGGCTGCCCAAGCCACGCCAGCTGCCGTCGCCGCCATTGTGCCCCGCGCTCCACGCAGCTGCCCGCGGCCAGCAGCTGGCTGCCGAAGCAACACATGCCGCGCCGCAGCCCAAGCCCACGCCATGTGCCAGCCAGTCAACTCGATTCCTACAAGATTGTACGCTGCGCAAAGCTGCCAGCACCGCTCACCCTTCTTGCGCAGGTCGGGCTTGCCCTTCTTCACGGTCGCCATGACCATGTCGCCGGGGGCGGCGGCGGGCAGGCGGTTCAGGCGCGCGCCCCAGCCGTGCACCTGCAGCACAGTTACAATGACGGTTGCATCAGAGGCCAGTTAAGAGGCAGAGGGGGAGGCCATGCAGCAGCAAGCGGGAGGCGCAGCACAGGGCAGAAATGCACACGCTGCCTTTGCCGAGCCTTCCTGCGCCCCGCGCAGCCATCGTTACAAACGCAGCAACAAGCGCAAGCCTCTGGACACCAGTCCTGGTCAACATGCCACACTGACAAGCACAGCGTTAACACAACAATGGCTCTTTTCAGCTGCAGCGCACCGAGATGATGTACAGGTTCTTGGCGCCGCTGTTGTCGGCGCAGTTCATCACCGCGGCCACGGGCAGACCCAGGGTCATGCGGAACTTGTTGCCGCCCACGCCACCCTTACGCTTGGACGCCATGGCTGCCGCGCTGCTGTGTCAACCTGCGGGCGGCGCATGAGCGGCAGCGGCGGTGAGGCAAAGCGAGCCAGCGCGGCAGGCAGGTGCGGCAGGCATGAGTGATGCTATGCGCCGGCCAGCGGCTGAGCAGCAGCAACGTGCTAAGCTGTTGTCATGCCTGCCCCCATGCCAGCTGCTCTTGCGCTTTGCTGCTCCCACTGCTTGCTGCACCAGATGCGAGAATGTGCCGAGGCTGGCCCCGGCCGCTGCCGCCCTGCCGCCGCCAGCGGCAGCTCGTGCTGGCGGGCCTGCACGCCGCTGCACGCGCTTCCACGAGTTTCTGGGCATCATGCGGCCGCTGTGAGCCGAGGGCCGCGCCCCTGGCCGCCGCCACTTCGTCCGCATGTCCCTCCCCTGCTCGCCAGGCCGCCGGCTGCGCCCGGCGCATAGCTCCCGCGCCTCACATGCCGCTGCACTGGCTGCCTGGGCCCCCGGCCGGCCGCCACCGCCGCCCCGCTGGCCGCTGCGCACACCATGCACCACGGCCGCCCATCGCACCTGGGGTGGCCACGCGGCGCTCTGGGAAGAGGGCTGCGCGGGGCCAGGGCCCCCAGAAGGCCCGTGCTGCCCCGACCCCGAGCCTGCTGCGCCCCAGCATGGGTGCCCGCTGCCGATGCCGGGCGCCATTGAGGGCCCTAACCCAAAGCGCTGCTGCGTCGCCGCGTGCTAGACACATTGGGATCGCAGCGCCGGGCGCAGGAGGGGTGCGAGTGCCTCGCCTCGGCGCCCGAGTTGCAAGGAAGGGTTCGAGGCGGCCCTGGGCGCCCTCCGGCTCTAGCAAGCGCACTGTGCGCAAATCGCAGGCACGATGCTGCGCCAGCTAGGGCGCCTGCGCCTGGGCAGCCTGGCCGCCAGCGGCGCGGCGGCGGCAGCTGCGGCAGAGGGCGGCGTGGCCGCAGGCCGCGCTCCTCAGTCAGCGGCTGCCGCACTGCAGCTGCTCGACCGCTGGCAGCAGTGGGGCAGCGGGCAGGGGGGCAGCGGGCCGAGCCTGCAGCACACCAGCGTGCGCCACATGAGCCTGTGGTCCGGCAGCAGCGGCAGCAGCGACGAGCAGCAGGCCAGCGCCATGGCAGACGGCAGCAGCAGCTTTGCGGCCTCTGCCAGCGAGGCCAGCAGCAGCGCAGCCGATGTGGCGTCAGCCGCGGGCGGCGCCCCCGGCGTCAGCGACCTGTTCTCGCCGGCGGCCATTGTGGCGGCGGCGGCGGGCGCTGAGGGCGACGTGCTGGCTGCTGCTGCCGAGGATTCGTGGCTGGGCACGCGCCTGGTGCAGAGCCTGCTGGTGGCGGTGCACGACGCCACGGGGCTGGCCTGGTGGCAGTCCATCATGCTGACCACGCTGGGCATGCGCGTGGCCACGCTGCCCGTCATGATTGCCCAGGTCAAAAACACGTACCGCATGAGCCTGGTGAGCGCAAAAGTTGAAAGTTTGTGGGCGCTGGCAGTTCTTGTTTATTGTCGTCTACGTGTGCAAGGAATGGCTTGCGTCGAGATGGCCCATGCTACCTGACTGCTCGTGCATGTGACCCTGGCTTGTCTGCTCACGCCTGCATTCGTGCCTCGGTGTGCCTGCTCGCTGGTTGCTGCGTCTCATGCTGGAGTCCGCTGGGTGATGTTGAGGCAGGGACATGCAGCAGAAGCCCAGCTGTGCATGCAGTAGACTCGACAGGCACACTCTGCACTCTGTGATGGCAGGCCCGCCCGAGATGGATTGTGCGCTCCGCTTCAATGGGTTTCGATGCATTTTGTTGTCTCACCTGTGTTTCTCACCTGCAATGCCAGGCCCGCCCCGAGATGGAGGCGCTCATGCAGTACATGAAGGAGGAGCAGGCGCGCGGCAACACGGAAGCGGCGGTGAGCCTGCTGTTGGTACTGTTTTGATTTTGCTGCCTTGGCTTGCTGCCTTGGCTTGCTGCCTTGGCATGCTGCTGCGCCATGCTGCCTTGGCACGCTGCTGGGCGGCGCCGCTGGGCATGATTGGCTGCGCACGTTCAGCGAGCCGACCTGCACACGTGGTGCTGCTGTACTGCGCTGCCGTGCCGCCTTGCCGCTGCAGCCTGCTGTGCTTCCAAGACAAAAGTGGCGGCTGTGCAGCCTGGGGCAGGAGGCTTGCTGCGCATCCCGCACCCCTCCCATCTGCCATGTCCTGCCTGAACCACGGTGCTGCCCATCTGAACCCCTCACCGCTGCCATGCCTCCCCCACTGTGGCCGCCCGCACTGCAGATGCAGCACCAGCAGCGCGTGCTGCAGGTGTGGAAGAAGTACAACTGCAACCCCTTCAAGTCGCTGCTGGGCCTCTTCGTCCAGGTGCGCGCATGCCGCAGCTGCTGTGCGGGGCGCCTGTTGCTTCGGCGGCACCGCCCTGATGGATGCCAGGGGGAGACGGCGATTCCCAGTCGAGAAGCATCCAGCAGTGCAACCCAACCCGCAGCTCTTCAGCTCTGCACACCGCCTCATCTTTGGTGTTCTGTCCACCCTGTCCACACTTTCCCTTTCAAAACAGGCGCCCGTGTTCATTGGTTTCTTCTCGGCGCTACGCGGCTTTGCTGCGCACAAGGTGAGGGGCAGCATGGGCAGCATGGTCCTGTCCAGAAGACCGGCTGCGTTTGGTTCATGCTTGCGGCACTGCAGGCGCCTGTTCAGAAGGCCGGCGGCGTTTGGTTCATGCTTGCGGCGTTCGATGCGCCTGCCACCCCACAGCTTTACTGCGGCGCTCCCAACATGCTGCTGCTCCCACCTTCCCTCGCGCTGCCGCAGCTGCCGTCGCTGACTGAGGGCGGCGCGCTGTGGTTCACAGACCTGACGGTGCGACCACAGCAGGCACAGCAGGCTCATCATGCGCTGGGCTGTCACTGGGATGCAGCCCACCCTGTCTTCCGCTGGCCTTGGCTTGTTGATCATGGCTGCCCTGCCTGCTGCCCGCTTGCCCACCGAACTCTCGAGTGCCTGCCGCTGTGCTGCAGGTGGCCGACCCAACTTTCATGCTGCCTGCGCTGGCCGGGTTGTCGTTCCTGGCAACTGTGGAGCTTGGGGCGGCTGATGGCATGGAGGGGCAGGTGCGTCGGGCAGTTGCCGCCAAGACCGGTCGCATCTAGGGCGTTGCCCTGCCGCTGCAGTCAGCAAACATGTGTCCACTGGGCGCTCAGGAACGCAATGTTCGAAGCAGTGTGCCCAAATCTGTGTGTATAACCCATGGCCGGGACCACCCTGTGCTTGTGCCACACTGCTACCACCGCTACCCGCCATGCAGCCGGAGGCGACCCGCAAGATGATGAAGTCTGTGGTTCACTGCACCACTGATTACTCAGTCAGCTCAATCATCGTCACCCTACTGCTATGTATCCATGCAGCCGGAGGCGACGCGCAAGAAGATGAAGAACGCGATGCGCGTGGTGGCGCTGGCGGTGCCCCTGCTGTCCACCTCCCTCCCCGCCTCCGTCTTCATGTACTGGACGGGTGCGCTGCTGGGGGAGGTGCACGGCCTGACCAGTGTGCCTAAATTGGCATGGCATGATGGCAGGCTGGCAGGATGGCAGGCTGGATGGCAACTGTTGCAGCTGCCAAAGGGCGGCATGGAGTCCGCCGTTCGCTCTGGCCATGTTTCCCTTGTCCCACGCCTCTTTTCCGTTGCACACACATAGAAGACCAATCCCCACCCGCACGCACAACCCTGCATACACCGAGCTCACCTGCCCCCTGCCCTCCCCGCCTACCCACCCCCATGCAGCCTCCAACGTGTTCAGCCTGGGCCAGACCACGCTGCTCAAGATCCCCTTCGTCAAACAGGCCCTGGGCCTGCCAGACCTGTCCCAGCTCAAGAGCGGCAAGCCTGACGTGGGACCCGGCAAGCCGGTGCAGACATTTGCAAAGCCGCCGCCACGACCGGCACCGGCAGCAGCTGCGGCGGAGGCCCCGGCAGCGGCTGCTGAGGCAGGCGCGGCGCCCAGCAAGCCGCAGTTTGCCACGAAACGGCCAGCCAAGCCGGCGCAGACGTATGCGCAGCCGCCTCGGCAGAAGAAGAAGTGAGGATGAGCGGCGCTTCAGCCTGCAAACGCCTTCATACCTGCGCCACCTGCTTGCCTCCCTTTCTTGCCTGCCACCACATAACCACTGTTTTGCACCGCAGTTTTGTGACAAGTCCTTGACTAGAGTAGAATGGTGTGTGGAGTCAAAACACGTGCCGATTGTGTCATTCAACTGCATGCGCCCTATCGTGCCGCGCCTTGCGGCTGCTCCTGCGGCTGCTGCTCCTGCTGCTGCTGCCCCTGCTGCTGCTGCTGGCCCTCGAGCGGCACCCCAGCTGGCGCCTGCTCCTCATCCTCATCCTCACTGGACGCCACTGGCAGCTCCCACTTGCGTACCGCGCCGCTGATGTGGCCGCTGTACAGCAGGCCATCCTTTGCAAACACGAGCGCGGTCAGCTCGTCGCCTGCACCAAATGCGGGTGGGAAGGATGCCGGGTGGTCAGGGATGGATAGCCACAGCATAGCGGGGAAGCACAGACAGAGGCCGGGCAGGTAAATCATGCATGCTGGGCGTCGCTGCCAAACATGCAGGCTGGAAAGGGCAAATAAGAGCTCACCCTCGGTCACGCCAAGGGCGCCCGGCTGGCAGATGAGCGGCATGCCGGGGCGCATGGGCACCGCATTGTCCACATCATGAATCTGCAGCCGCCCGTCCCGGGCTGCACGGTGGGTGCAAAAAGGGGGGCAAGGTTCGCTTGGAAGTCAAGTCCAGGCAGGGCAGAGGAGGGCGTGCAGACGAAAAGCAGCGGGGAGGGCTGAGTGAGAGCACTACAGCACGAGCATGTATGGGCATGAAAAGCGCATGCGGGCCTGCCGCACGAGCACAACGCTGCAGCTCACCTCCGGTGGCCAGGTATCCGTCCATGTCTGGCTGCCACGACTGGCACGTGATGTTGCCCAGGTGGCCCACCGTCAGCACCGGCATCGTGCCGGTCGGCGCGCCGCTGAAGTTCCACACCGTGCACTTGTCGCCGCCTGCGGATCGGGCAGCGGGTGGATGGGAAGGGTGGGCGAGGAGTTGATTGGACGGCAGCTTACTGAAAGTACTTCTCAGCACATGGTGGGGCTTGTACAGACATCCCAGCCTGCGACAATGGCCCCGCGAAACCGATCCCAGACAGCTCAAGTGCGCGCCTCAGGACCCTCCCCCTGCCTTGCCTGACGACGCCATGCGATTGCCGCGTGCGTTGAAGTCCACGCAGGTCACCTTGGAGTCGTAGCCGCCGCAGCTCATCTCCTGCACCCCACCAGGCGCAGAGCAGGGCGCAGCTCAAGGTGAGTGTGCTCATACACTATGCAGCTGCACGCGCAGAGCTAAGCCGACAGTGAGATGCTGCCTGCTTGCACGATCACCAACTCCATTCAATGGCTTGTGCCCATGCCCGTCCCCCTGCCTCCTTGCCTCCATCTCCACGCCCCCATCGCCATGCTGCTTGAAGTGGTAGATGTGCACCGTGGCGTCGTGGCAGCCCGCAACAATGTAGTCGCCGCCTGCGGTGAACAGACATGCGGGCAGCCAATTGAGTGGCCGACAGCATGCAGAGACGCGCGGCCAGCTAACTTGGAGGCGGGCACACAGCTGTCGATGCATATTTCAGCAGGGCGCATATGCAGCCAGCATCCCAAGCGCAGCAGGCAGGCCCGTGTCAGCATATGTTGTCTCGAGGTCCGCTGGCATGCACAGAGTGCCACACTGTTTGCGGCCCCATGTGCTCCTCCCAGCCACAACGCGCGCTCACTTGGCGTGACGTCGCCGCACAGCATAGCGCCGGGCGCCGGCAGCGGCAGCTCCTGCTTGTCATCCAGTGTCCGTGTGAAGTCCCAGTAGCTGCAACGAAGTTTGGAGTCGGCGCGTTCCGTGCATGCTGGTCGTGCCGAAAGTCGTTCAGGCATTCTGCATGTCAAAAGTGCGGCTGAGTCTGCCAAACAGACCATTCCGTCTGGGCTCACCTGACGCCGTTGTTGTATGTGGCTAGAAGGTTGCCTCGCCGGTCGAAGCGCAGGCTCTCAATCTGCGCAAGATTGCAGGAGCCGCGTGGTGAGCAGCCCCAGGCTAGAAAGACAGCATGCGCGCACAAGCTGTTGCAGCAGCAGTGGTGCAGCAGCACGTGAGGGGAAGCAGCAGGACGTGCTCACTGTGCTCTCCAGCGGCCCCAGCACACGCTTGGATGGCGCCTGCTGCGCTGTGCTGCCCAGCGTGAAGATGGTGACCAGGCGGCCGGCTGCGCAGGCAAACGATTTGGCCCCAGGGGCCACAGTCAGGTGGTTGACGCTGTGACCCCGCTGCCCCGCCCTGCAGGAGGCGTGGCAAGGAGGGAGGGGTGAGCACACACGCCGCCCGTCATGCGACCGTGTTCACTTCGCTTGAACGCCTGCTGTGCACCCGCGTCCCTCAGCTGTGCCCTACAACAACCCGCATCCTGCGGCGGCTGGCAACCATGGTTTCGAAGCCACAACGCCGCAGCGCAGCACACCTGTCGGCCCCCTCTGCATCCACGGCAAGCTCGTGTAGGCAGGAGCCGCGCGCTACGTTCCACAGCCGTGCACAGCCGTCCTCGCCCACGCTGGCCAGGCTGTTGCCGCTGAGGAAGGCGAGGCCGTTTGTGCCGCCAGAGTGGCCTCCCAACATGTGCGCCACCTTGCCGCTGGCCACATCCAGCACTGCAAGGTGGGGCACAAGGCACGAGGCACGAGGCAATCAGGCTGGCTGACAGCGTGCAGGCGCAGACAGAGAAACAAGCGGCAGCAAAGCAGCTCAGCACAAAGCGGCCCAAACAAAACGCACGCTGGATGCTGTCGTCGACGGTAGCCACCGCGATCAGCTGCTGCTTGGGGCTCAGCGCCAGTGCCACTGGTGCTTCATCCAGCTCCACATTCCACAGCTGTGGGTGGGGAGCAGCAGCAGGAGGTGTGCCGACTACGACGCTCGGAGCGGGGCAGCGGCAGGCGGCAGGCGGCAGCAGCGGCGGAGGAAAAAGCCGCAGCGCAGTGACGCGTAATTGGATGCATCCAAAGTTCATGCCGGCATGCTCAGCATTGAGAATGGGCTGCACACGCACCTCCTGCAGCCGGGGCACACCGTGCTTGGGATCTGCGAGGTCCGGCGGGCCGTGCTCCTCCATGGCGTTATCTCGGCTGTTCTACGAGGCAATGGAACAGCAGAGGCGGGCTTTCAGCAAGGCAGGCCCCTCCGCATTTCGCTCGGCATTGGTTTCGGGCTTCGTTCACCAATCGCAGTTGGCCATCGACACCTGCATACATCATACAAGCCCAATTGCAGGCCAGGTGGGCTGCAGGGCTGTTCGGGTTGCGGGTGCCTGTCGGAAGCGCTCTCTGCGCGGCCTGTTGATTCAGCGGACCGGGGCATGCTGGGGGCAGTAGATCACAGAGGCTCGATCCATGCTGCATTGCCCGCTGCAGGAACGATTGCTGCCTCCGCCGCCGCCGTCGCCGTCGCCGCCGCTGCCGCTCGCCGCCCACCGCCCTCCCTGCCGCTGCAAGCTGCTTAAAACTTGGCAGCCATGGGGGTGTGGGACACCGCCCCGCCTGCCATCCAGCGCATGGTGCACGCGCTGAGCTTCCAAGAATCGGAGGAAGGTGAGGCCGAGCGTGCCTGGCGAGTTGGTCCTGCCTTGTGACCGGCAGGCCGACAGCTGTTTGCGTGCCCAATGAGCCATCCGTCAGAAGAGAGAGAGTGCCCTTAGTGAGTCAGTGTCCTTCGCTCCGTTCCCACCTGTAGGCAGGCTCAAAGGGTATGAGATGCAGCCCCGCAGCGGAGACGTCTTTATCGCGTCCCCGCCCAAGTGCGGCACCACGTGGGTGTGCCAGCTAGTGCAGACGCTCCGGTCACGTGGTGACATGAGCTTTGAGGCGCGTTACGCTGTGCTGAATATTTCGCTGTGCAGCGCTGCCGCTGCACAGCCTGCGCTGAAAAAAATGCCTGCTGGAATTGCTGCGGGTGGCACTGCTGCTTCCTGCATTTTATTGCTGCTGCACTTGCTGCCGTTGAGACGTATCTAAAGTCGCCGCCCCAGCTGCACTTGGTTCTACCGGCAACGTCTCGGTGTCTCCCAAGCTCGCCACAGAAGCGCACAGCAGCAAACCTGCCACTTTGCTACTCATGCCGCCCTGCCCCTTTGCCTGCCCTGCAGGAGATCAATCTGGTCATACCGTGCATAGAAATGGCGTGGGATGGCGGCTACAAGGACTTGCAGGCGCCGCAGGCAAGTGGCGGCAGTTCTTGCAAGCACCAGCGGCACCGCTGGCAGGGGCGTGCAGAAGCTGCAGCCATGCTGCTGCTGGATGGTGTGCAGTGCTCGCGCTCAAAAGGTATGCTCGCCACCCTCACCATGTTTTGCCGCCCCGCTGCCTGCAGCCCTGGAGCCCACGGGTCTTCAAGACGCACATCTGGTGAGGGGCGGGCACGGCAGCACAAGTGGCTGCTGGTACGTCTCAAACTGGCTGCCGGGGGTACTGCCGTTGCCGCCCGGCCTGCTTGCCACCCGCTGCGCCTCTGAGGCCTGATTGGCTGGGCTGGCGAGCAGCGATGGCTGGCCAGTGCCATGCTGTTTACGGTGTCCTCACTGTTTACGGTGCAGGTACCCTGACTGCCCAAAGGCTGACGGCGCAAAGTACATCTATGTGGTTAGAGGTGAGGCGGAATCACAGGGGGGCTGTGCTGTGTTTGGGTTTGTGAGCACAAACTCGAGAAAGCGATCAACTGGCTGGATTTCCCAACGCTGCCGTGCAGCAACAATCAAGTTGCAGTACACCCCCCTTGCCCACCCGCCCTCTCCACCCAGACCCTCTTGAGGCGGCCCCTTCCTTCTTCCACTTCCTGTGCGGCTGGACGTTTGACGAGGGCGAGATCAGCCTGGACGAGTTTGTGATCGAGTTCTTCTTGAAGCGAGGAGCACCCACGAGTCAGATGGAGGTGCGGGCGCGGCTGTGGCTGAGGGTCTCAATCGAGGGGTGCAGTGTTGCTGTGGGAGTGGCAAGCTGCCGCTGTTGCTGCTGCCGCTGCTGGCTCAACCGTGCAGCGTCCCCTGCCTCCATTCCCGTCCGTTGCAGAACGCAAGCATGCTGCACAACATGGCCAGCTGGTACCCCCACCGGTGCGCTGTCCAAGCATGGCTGGCCGTGCATCACACCTTCAGTTCCCCTCCCCCCAAGGGCGGGCCTTCTGTATGAGACTGGCCTGGTGCTCTCCGCGTCTTCTTCGCTGCCTGCTTGAGCGCGTTGCTATAGCCGTTCCTGTGCAGGGCGGACCCCTCGGTCCTGTGGCTGCATTATGAAGACCTGCACGAGGACTTGCCGGCAGTCGTGCGCCTCATAGCCCAGCACTTGGGCATTGGCGCCGACGATGCAGGCAAGCTCTTTGTGCTGCCGGATACTTGCATTCGACTCTTTGGCACAGGTTGAGTGTGGCTGTGTTTTGTACAGATGCGGGCTGCTTGCTGTGAGCCCGGCCAGCTGCTGATGAGGCCATCTGCTTTCACCACACTTCCCTCTTGCTGCCCACCTGTGTGCGTGTTGCCACGCAGAGCTGCAGGCGCTGGCGGTGCAGCAGGGCAGCATCGAGTTCATGAGACGGTTTCCTGAGAAGTATGACGAACACATGTGAGTGTGGCAGGATGGTCTGCCTCGTTGGCAGCCGTTGTCAATACATGCCAGGCTGCTGGTTGGGTGCCATGCTGCCTGGGTGGGCACGGTGCTCTTGGCACTCAGATCACAGCAGTGATCCAGCTCTGCATAGCAACCTGCCTGCCCAAGTCCGCCTTACTGTAGGTGACTTGTTTCTGCTGCTGCTGCAGGCTCAAGGCAGCCATGAATGTCAACATGGGGCGGCCCGCAGATGCAGGCATGCAAGGCACGGCGTCGGGTAGCAAGGTACGGTGCCCACCGATGGGCCAGCCCCTCGCGAACGGCATCTGACTGATGTTGCAGTTGGTTTGCTGCCTTGCCTGTCGGCAGCTCAGTGTCATTCGCCATCCACTGCTCCTTCAGGTGCGCGAGGGCCGGGTGGGCTCCAACAGCCAGCAGCTTGGCGAGGCGGCTCGGGCAGCCATACATTCCAAATGGCAGGAGGTGATGGCGCCAGTGACGGGCTGCACCAGCTACCAGGAGATGCGACGCAGCATCAACCGGGAACTGGGGCGGCCTTTCAGCAGCGGCGGCGGCGCCTAGCTCAGCCGCTGCCCCTGCATTTGTGCCGTGCTCATCCCTGCACTGTTGCTGCCGGCAAAAGGCCGGCACATGCACCCACATGTGCAACATTGCGGAAGCTCAACGCGGGTTTGTTTGATGTATTTGCTTTTGAATGATTGAATCCATGATATAACAGTTGAATGATTGAATCCATGACATAACAGTTAAGTGAACGGGTTAATAACAGTGCCGCTTTTTGAGGCGCCTCCGGTCGTTTTTAAAGGGTTGGCCCACGCCCAGGCTGCCCTGCTTTTGTGCCACCCCATTGAGCGTCCTGCCTTGCTTCGGTGTGGGGCGCTGCCTGACCGGCTGGGCGCCGGCGGCGGGCGGCCACCGCCGCGGCGGGTTGTCACCACCCCTGCGCCTCAGAAACATTATGCAGACCCTACTGAGCCGTTCTGATGCTGGCCCCGCCAGCCCCCGGCAAGAACCGGAGCCCAGGTACCGACCATGTACCGACGGGGCCGACGATGGGCCTCCTCTTCATCTCCCGCTTGCTCACCCAGGCTCATAGCTGGCTCAGGGTGCAGCCATGAGGATCTGGGGGCCAGTCCTGCTGGCCATCTGCCTGCTGGCAGCGGGGGTGGCGGCCACCAACAATGGCGCTCACGCTCCCAGGCTGCTGCCAGGGACCTACATGATGACATGGAAGGCCCTCAGACCTCGCTGCTCGGTCGCGGGTGCGCGCCTGCAAGCGGCCCTTTGCTGCTTAGCCACTGCAGGGCCCGCTTGCACGAGTTGGATGGGGCATAGGGCTTGTTCCAGCAGCAGAGATGGGCCAGCCCTGAGCGCTGGAAGTGCTGGCGCGGCACAGTCCCCGCCGTCGTGCGCGCGGGCTCGCCGAGGGGACTTTTGGAGCAGCGCTTTCTGCGTGCGCGCTTCACATGCCGCTCCCGCGTCAGACATGCTGCTTAACTCACCACATCCTCTTCTGCCCTGCCTGCAGGGGCTGTGACAGCCCGCGCCTGCCCCATGGCAGCAGTCGCGCACTGGGGTGGACACGAACACGAAGAAGATGACAGCTGGCAGCATCAGCCACATGTTCCCACATGCGCCAACACGGGGCCGGTTTACCTGAACGCGACGGCGGGCAGGGAACACTGCCGCGGCGTGAGCTGCCCGCCCGCCAACCCGCTGCAGCGCTGGGTGGTGCGGCTGCCGCCGTGGGCGCCGCCGGGCGCCACCCTGCCCGGCCGCCTTCTCACGCTGCAGGTGCGGTTGCCTCTTGCCTGCCATGCAACCAACCGGACAGACCTTTGCTTGCTTGGGGCCACGGCAGGTTACCTGCTCACCTGCCGCTTGAAGGCCTGCGCCAAGTGAAACGCCACCTGCCAATCATTGGCACCCCCTGCCTGCCCTGCGCAGTCGGTGGGCCGCACCGGCACGCCCTGCAAGAGCCTGCTGGCGGCGCCGGCCGACTGCAGCGATACCTGCAACATGTACTTTACTACCCTGGGCGACCCTGCTGGCGCCTGGCTGTTTGAAGAGCTGCCGGGCGGCCACTACCTGCTGCGTGCGGAGGTGAGGCTGGCGGTGCTTGCCATATATGGGGTGCCACGTGGCGGCAGAGCTGTGTGCCGCATGCATATGCGTGCACATCCAATTGGCGAGAGCGATTTAAATGCACCTGAGCTCGCCGCCTTGCCAACCAAGCAAGACAAAACCGAAGGCCCTGCCATCTCCACTCACAGGGTCGCGCCGCCTGCCCCCGCCGCTATCTATATGTCATCGGCGTGGAAGGCCCCGCCTCCAAGCAGGCCCTGCAACTGGGCACGCGGGCAGAGGCGCTGGCCAATGCGGCCATCATCCTGACTCCCCTGGGCGGCTTGCCTGCATCTCCGCCGCCGCCGCCGCTGCTGCTCAGCCCGCCTCCCATGGCCAGCCCCCCGCCGCCGGTCACTGCCCTGACTGGGCGGGTGACGCAGGCAGCACGGACGATCAGCGTGCTGATCAACCCCCACATACTAAACCCAGGTGCGGTGCTGGGAACATGTGGTCAGTCGGACTGGCCGAAGTCCCAATGCAAGGCCGGCGGTCTCTGCAAGGCAGCTCCTTGGCGGCTCAGCAGGCCAACCAGCCTGCATGGCCATGGATAGTTTGGCGCTTCTTCACAGTGTGCCTACCACGCTTGCACTACCCATCCAGACCCCAGCTTGTACCGGTGCACTGGCTCACGCGTGCCGGCGGGCAGCGGGCCTCAGATCTCTGCGCCTGCTGTCCGCATCCCCAACACCAACCAGGTGGGCATCAAGGGACAGGCTGTGGCATGGAGGCTCATGGGCGTGCAGGAATGATGGGCAGTTGCCTGCCTGTCTAGACTTACATCCCCTCTTATGCCAGCTTTGAAGAGCTGGGACCCACCTTTTCCCACTCTTTTCCACTCACTGCAGCTGAAGTGCGTGTTCCCGCCTGGCACCTACGCATGGGGCGCGGTGTACCAGTTCAGGGTGTGGCAGAAGCCCAGCTCCGCAGGGGCAGAGGCACTGGCCCTGGAGCTGCCGCTATTCACTGCCCCCAAAGGGCCAGTGCCCAGGTGACGCCCGGGCACAGGGTTGGTTGTTGATCTGCCTAAGGGACCAAGCTGGCTGTTGATGCGCCTAAGGCAAGCGCTTCTACAAAGCACGTCTCTTGTCTGATCAATGTTATCGCTCCCTGCCCATCCCCGCACCTGTTTGCAGCCCGCCGCCACCTGCCGGCCCCACCGCGCCCAAGCTGACCAGCGTGCGAGCGGTGGGAGCCAAGACCGTGCATGCAACCGCCTCCGGAGGAGCGGGGGCGTTCAAGGAGTGGCACTTCACGGCTCGGCCCGTCGGGGGCGGGCAGAGCGTGATGATTGTGTCGCGTGCACCTGACGCAATGCTGTCGGGCCTGAAGCCTGGTACTAAGGTGCGGCTGGTTGGGTTGGGAGTGAACACCAATTGTGCCAGCCCACAGGCAGATGCTGGTGCTGGTGAGCACCAGCATCGACAGCCCTTGAGAGCTGAGCCAGCCCACAGCACCATCTGCCCATCCCGCCTCCTACCCGCTTGCAGTACGAAATCACGGTGACAGGGGTGACGGCCGGCGGCAAGCCCTACACCTCGCCCAGCTCGTTTGTGCGCACCCCTACAGAAGGGTGCGCCTAGACAGGCACAATGCTGCCGCTTTGCAGCGCTTATATGGTATTGAGCCAGCCCTGCCACCAGCTTCACCCATGGCACAGCAGTGGCGCACCATCCAGTTTTCAGCCCTGACAGCATGTCACCACCTTTTTGCGTTCCCCGCCCTGTGCAGCCAAGCGCTCATCAACACCGCAGCCCCGGTGAGCCACACGAGCGCCACCATTGAGCTCACCCCTCCCGCCACCAGTGTGGCGGTCCAGAAGTACATCTGTGTGGTGTGCCTGCTGCGCAAGAACGTCACAACAGCGGCCGCCCCCTCGGCTGTTGTGACGCCCGCCAGCGGCTTCACCTGCCCTTACGGCCGCCAACCCATCGTCAAGGAGTGCGCGACCACCAGCTGCACCGTGACTGGGCTGGGCGCAGGCAAGCTGAGATTGCATGCATACTGTAGCTGGACGGGGGCTTGTGCGCAGCCAGTGCTGCACTGGTGCTGCACAGTGCTTGTTGTGCTTGCTGGTTGCACGGGCCGCTGCCTGTGTAATGTGCCTGGGCCCCACACGTTCGGCCACTGAGCACGCTCTCGCTTGCCGACCTACTGCAGGCAATGAGTATTCAGTCAGCGGTTACGCCGTGGTCAACGGCCAGCAGCAGCCGCTGGCAAACGCCCTGGTGTTTAACCAGCCGCAAGCCAATGCCCCCGTCCTGCTGACGGCTGTTGAGATAGACAGCACGTCTGGCCAGGCTACTGCGCAGGCGCCCGCTGGAGTGACCTATGCAAGAGTGAGTCGCTGCCTTGGCATCACGAGTCATTCCTGGCTCCTGGTGTGCATCTTCTGCTTTGCTACGGCATGCTGCAATTCATTGCCAGCTGTTGCCATGCTGCCAACCGCCTTCCCAACAGCGTGCGTGCCTACCTTCCACTGCTGCTGTGTGCAGCTGCGCTACACGCTGACCAGCTCCACAACCCTGGTGTTTGAGGTGCCTGCCTCTGCCAAGTCAGCGGGCATCCTGTCCGCCACCTTCACCGGCCTGGAGCCCAGCACCCAGGTGAGGCTGGCGCTTTGCGTTTTTACGAAGCCCAGAGGGTTGGCGGTGGAGCGAGCAGCGCAAAGGTCCTCATTGCCACCACATGGCCGGTGCATTCTTGGATTTTGTGCAACCATGTCGGGCTGCCCGCAACCTTTGCCCGTTCACCCTGCCCCATCACCACAGTACGAGGTTTATGTGGAGGGACTCAACGGCCCAGTGGCCAACCCCACGGTCAGCCAGCGCTCAAACACCAAGCAGTTTGTCACAACCGCTGCTGGCACCCCGGGCGTCGTGGCTCGTGCCCAGGGCAGCTCAGGCGGTGTGGTGGAAGTGAGGAGCTCTGGAGGCAGTTGGACCTCGTACGAAGTGACGTACTGCAACCTCCGAACTGCGGCCTGCCAGACGGTGCCCTGCGCCAAGGCGGCGCAGGAGCCCTCTACCTGCAGCCTGACCGGCCTCGAGGACGACTGCCCTTACTCGGTCCAGGTGGGCAGCTTGCGGTGCTGCTCGTGTGCTGCAACTGCTGAGCGCACCACAAGCGGCAGTAGGCACCGACACAGCTGTGGAGCGGGCTGCCAACCGTTGCTGGCCAGCATCGCAGACCATCATGCCTCCCCTCAATTGCCCCTGCCATCTGCAGGTGGTGGCGGTGCGGACAGGCACCCCAATGGTCAAGAGCCCTGCGTCCACGCCAGCAACCTTTGCAACGAGCGCCGGCCCCTCACCCTCGCCTCCGCCACCCTCGCCTGGGGCCCTGAGTCCCCCGCCCAATGCCGTGCTGAGCCCTCCACCTCCATCCCCAGCTGTCGTGCCCTCGCCCAGCCCGCCGCCGCCACGGCCCAGGTGCAGCAGGGCTTCCATACTGCTACCCGCGTGCCTGGTGATGGTTGCCAGTGCCAGCTGGGCTGCCGTGGCTCACTTCCTGCTAGCGACCAGCCCTGCATGCTCACTCCCCACCTGCGCAGCCCTCCTCCGCCCTCGCCTGCACCGCCGCCACCCAGGTGGGAACTGTGCCCACCCCTGTAGTGCTGCCAAACACTCTGTACATTGCAGTCCTAGTATGCGCTGCTAGCAAAGATAACTGCCACTCCAAAGCGAACCTCCATCCCCTGGTGACACACACCAGCTCCTGCATGCCGCTGCGCCTCATGTGGTGCAGGCCCCGCCCTCCCCCACCTTCGCCGGGCGTCACCCCAAGTCCGTCGCCGCCCCCCAGGTGATATTGGGCAGCCACTCATTCCTCAGGGATGGTCTGGATGACTGGCGTAGCCCCTGCCACACTGTGCAAATACGACCAAATTTTGAAACTTTCAATGTGCCTCCCGCCTGCCGCCAGCCCATCGCCCTCACCGCCAAGCCCCAGCCCGCCCTCGCCCTCGCCCTCGCCACCCAGGTGTGCAACGCATGCTGTGCTGCGCTGCGCTGTAGTGTCATGCTCGCTCCATGGCGCCACTTAGGAATGCTTACATGCTGTGCCATGATTATGCTGCTATCAGGGCAGCTCGCCTTAGCTGCTTGTCTGCCCACCTGCTATGCAGCCCCAGCCCATCCCCTCCCTCTCCCTCGCCGCC